>Ga0307489_10000048_pt1 | contig 60253 bp, 102 predicted proteins | sample SB12metaG_FD_202247 | JGI IMG/M metagenome (GOLD analysis project Ga0307489, IMG submission 202247) | Sea-ice brine microbial communities from Beaufort Sea near Barrow, Alaska, United States - SB 1.2 | ecosystem: Environmental > Aquatic > Marine > Coastal | place: USA: Alaska | collected... | reverse complement strand
AGGGGCTTGCAGCCTTCTTGCCTCGAAGACCGCATTCTCGGTCCTGATTCTCTCGCACTCAGCGCGCAGCTCCTCCGCAAGGTTCTGCCGCAGCTCCAGGTCTAGCGTCATACTGCCCCGTGTGTCAACCCGCGACGCCGCGCGCTAACCTCCTCTGAACCCTGACCCGCGACGCCGCCGCGCGTAACTCTCCAGTGGCAGACCTACTGGCTCTGCCCCCCGATTCGGCTCACAGCCCCGCAGGGTGATGGTAGGCCTTCAGCTTCGGACCCTGCGCGTGAGCACGAAGTTCGGACCCTGCGCGAGCCCGCAAGGTTCTATCCGAGAAACGGTTGGTTCGTGTTCGACGCTTGCGGCGGCGCGCGAGGCTTTGAGTGCACTGCCGCCGTGCCCCCCGGCCCTGGCATTTCCCGTCCCCACATTTTGGAGCAGCTGGCCGGACAGCTTGTCCTGCCGACCCCTCCACGACTGAACGCGCGACCACGATCGTGGTCTCCACGTCAGCACACGATCTGAGTCCTCCACGCATTCCTTTGCCTCGCGACGTGTTCACGTGCGCAGCACTACCTCGGCGTGAGCGCGCTGCGTCCCCACTTACGACCACGCACCTGCTCTTCGAGCCGTACGTATAGCGTCCGCCGCCGCTCACACCGGTCGCCGCTCGACTTGAAGACGGAGCGTCCTCGGGCTGCAAAGGCCGCATTTGATGTCCCTCGCCAGCCTCGCCGGTTGCCCACCCACGCTCGCCCGCCCCCGCGCCGCTACCGCTCCCACCACGCGCGGCCCCACCACCGCCACAGCCTGCCCTTCCGCAACTCGCGTGTTCTCCCACATCTCACGCGCCTCCCGGACCAACGCGCGTCCGCCTCTGGCAACAAGGACGTCCGCCATCGCCAACGAAGGCGAGGTCTCCACGTCGGAAGCTTCCGGTTCCGAGACACCAATGGCTGCGATGGGCACCGAGGCGCGCGCTGTGGAGATGACCGACATGGTAGGGACCATCAGACGCTACCCGCCATGGCGTCCAACGCATGTGAACTCCGATTTCTCGAGGTATTTGGCACCCTATAACGTGGCGAGCATCTTAAGGCATCCTAATCTGCCAAGCCCATTGCCCTATGTCCTCCACGTCACCGACACGCATTTGAACCCTCGTTGCTCAAGTTAAACGGCATCCTATCACGGGGCGAGCAGTATCTGCCAGGCCCTGCCACGCGGAGCGATACCTGTTCGACCTGAACGGGTTCGTGGTGGTGCGCGGGGTGTTCACCCCCGCGGAGGTGGCCGCCGCTAACGCCGCTATCGACGCGCGCACGGAGAAGATCGTGGAGCGCACCGGAGATTTGCGGCTGGGGGGCAAGGCGGGTGACGCATTGGGGGGCGACGGTGTGACGGGGCGGGCGGACCTTGGGTAGGGCCTGGTGAATGATGCCTGCTTCACGTCTCATCCACATCCTAGACCCTCCTTTCTTGCGTTAATTGGCATAACATGACGTGCCGTGCATGTTTTGCCCGGCCCTAATCTTGGGGGCATGCTGGGGTGGGACGCGCCGGACCGTGACGTGTTCCGCCAAGTGTTGGCGCATCCCAGGCTGGCAGAGCCTGCCAGAGATTGTGCCGCATCATCTAGCGCACTTCGAACCCTCGTCTCTTGAGCTCATGAGGTTAATGGCATCCTATGACGCCTCTAACGCGGCGAACAATATCAGCCTTGGCCCTCGAGGCTGGTGCCTTACTACCACGCGCTGGTCGGCGAGGGGTACCGCATGGACCACTTACCGCTGCTCATCCAGCAGGCCCCGGGCTCAGACGGCCGGGCCTGGCAGATACTGCCCGCCGCAGCATTCAACGCATTTTACACCCCCGTTTCTTCAGTCAAATGGCATTCTGTGACGTTGATTGCAACATCTGCCCGACTCTTGCTGACGGATTTGTGTTCCACGGTGGGAAGATGAACGAGGACGGCAGCTGGTGCGACGAGCTGGCATACCAGTGGCGAGGCCCGGTATCATCCATCGCGGAGCAGACAGAGGGGACAGAGGCAAATGTTCATGAATGACCTATGAACAAACAGTCAGGATAGCACCGGGCCTCTCCGGCGTGGAGTACACTGGTACAGAATGAACAAACAGCTGACGCGGATGATTCTGGGCTGCCGGGCCTTGAGCAGTGGCACGGTGGCAAGATGCACAACCGCCTCTTGGCCGTATCCGTGGCGCTCACGGAGACCAAGCCCGGCGACGGCGGCTTCTGCATCATCCGCGTTAAGGCCCTCGCACCCGCACTGTTTGCTAATCGTGTACTCGTACACATTCGCCGCCTCCTCCTCCTCCTCCTCCTATGTCTCAGACCCGGTAACTTCTGACTGTTTGCTCACAGTCTACTCGTACATATCATCTCTCATTCACCTCCCCCTCCTCCTCCATCTGAGGCCCGATATCATCTGCCTGTGTGCTCATATTGTACCAGTTGGATGACACCGGGCCCTGATCCACGGCAGCCACAAGTCCAACATGCCCTGCCCGGCCTCCATCCAGCGCTACGAGGAGCACAAGGAGCTGGTGGACAACCTGGCGCTGATGCCGGGTGACGTCTGTTTCTTCACCGAGGCGGCCACGCACGGCACCTTGCCCTGGTCGGGAGCTTTACACTCACTCCCTTCGTGTGCCATCAGAGTGCTTTTAATATCAAACTCTGAGATGCATGTTACATTGTGACTGCGGTGCCTACTACGACTAAGATTTACCAGTACACTGTACATGATGATCTTGTAGAGCTTACCGGTACATCTTAGTAGAGGAGGCACCGCAAGCATGTTCGTAACATGGACGTTTCCGTGTAGTGTGACCCTGTGTTTGGGTCGGCGGATCACACGCGGCGGGCGGCGTTGTACCGGTTCGCCCCGGCCACGTCAGCGTACGGCCGCGCCTACCTGCCGACCTGGGCGCCGGACATGCTTGAAGGGCTGACTGCCGCGGAGGCTGCAGTGCTGGAGCCGCCGTACCACCCGCGGTAGGGTCTGGCCGTAAATCATCTGTATGTCCCACCGGGGCAAAGGCGCAAGCATGGTGCCTCCTTATACACGCGGAAGCGTCTCTCTCCCTCAAAATGTCCTGCAACATGTTTTCAACGCTCGTTTCCTTAATTATTCGGCATCCTTTGACGTAGCGTGCAATATGAGCCTGGCCATAATCCACGGCTTGACCGGCCTGCGCTGACGATCTCGGGGGAGGTGGCGGGTCAGCGCCGCGCGGGGTGGAAGAAGGACCACGACGCCAAGGTGTTCGGTACCCCCTACTTCTAGAGCTGCGCTATGATTACACTCACTACTTTACGGGGTGACAGTTAACGTAATGAACGATGATCTAACACGCTGCAGACATAGCATAGTACGTGATCCGTCTGACCAGCCCAGGAAGGGTGGCCGCTGGCTCTCCACGCAAGACACGGGGCTCTACACCGCGACGAATGACTGGGCGGCCGTGTGCACACAGTACGCGATCCCGAAACGAAAGGACCACGACACCGCTGGCCAGCGCGGTGGCGGGCACAGCGTCATATATGACTATGCCGAGATGTAATATTAAAACGAATGCGTCCAATGCGTCATCTCAAGCGCTCCGCAGCCTGTCAATACAACCTAAGAGCGAGTTGGCGCACGTAGGAGAGGCCCAGCAGTGGCTGGCTTACGCGAGGACGGTGGTGGCGGACCAGTCGCCGCCGGCTGGCACGGTGACGGGGGCCGTGCATGCCGCGTTCTCCACAGCTACAAACTCCGCGGGGCAGTGTCCACACCCACACATCATCGGTCGTCAGTGGCACGCAATGAAATTCTCAGGTCAGCCATGCTTCGATCTAGGTTGGAGTCCTTGTCATCAATTGGGGGGCAAGTCGGATTTCGGTTAAGCAGAACCCTAACGGCCCTGCCTTGTAGCAGCCCATGTCCGCCCAGGGGCTCCACACCACGGCGTCCGTCCAGCCGCCGGTGCCCTCGATGGACACCGTGTTGCCGCCGCCCACCGCCAGACAGCAGGGTCGTTCAGGACAAGCGCTCCAACTGACATCGGAGCATGACTCCTTACCAGGTACTGTCGGTGTGAAGGCGCGTACGAGTACAGATGCACGGAGGATGAGGTGGTGAGTCATCGTCGGTGGAGTGCTTCTGCTCAATAATCCCCCCAGGTGAATGCTCATACACACGCGCGGAGGGGAGGAGGAGATTCAACGTCGACCGAGTGCGTGTTCTCAATGACCCCCCTGCCACGCTCAGCTTGGAGGGCGGGCTGTAGTACACGGAGTCCACCGGGCCGCCGATGGTGACGGGCCCCGCCACCTTGCCCTCCGTGTCGGTTAGGCGGTCCAGGCTCTTGCAACCCTCCAGGTAAGGCCCGGTAGCACTGACTCCCCCAAGTCGGTGATTGTCATGTCACGTAACAGGATTCCACTCATTGCCATGGTGGTTGCGCGGTATCAGTGACAGTCCCAAGTCAGTGTCGGCAAGTCACCTAGCACAATAACACTCAATGTGGTGGCCCAGCTCAGTATGGTCAAGTCACCAAGCACGATACCACCATGCAGGCCGTGCGACCAAACCCGGCCCCCGCGTCTAGGCCGCCCACGTCCAGGCCGCTCAAGTCGGTACGGTCAAGTCACGAATCATGACACCACTCCTATGGTCGTGTGACTTAACCCGGGCCCCGCCTCGAGGCCACCCACAGCGACGCTCTCGATGTCGGCAGCGAGGTAGGTGTGGAAGGAACCGGTGAAGTCAAAGGCCTCCTTGCCGGCGTTGGTTACTTTCATGGTGGCCGTCATCTTGCCGTCGCCCAGAGTGATGGTCTGCGTCACCGTGAGACAGGGACCCAGCCATACGCCATCGAAACACACTTAGATGTGGGTGTGGGTCTTGGTGTCGGTATTGGTTGTATGCGTTTTCGTTAGTTGGGGTGTTTCTTCCGAGGCATGGACTACAAGTTTGGCGTCCCGTCAGACCATGACGTTCTGCTATGTGCCCCAATATTTGTCGAAAAGGAACGAGGAAACACATCATATGGGTACGTTATTGCATCCGATAACATCACAGTACATCGCACACGAGAGCGCTTTGGATTCCGTGTCCCGGTAGCCAGCATGTGGCCTCGCCTTGAAGTCCTTGTCCCATATGGCCTTGGTGTAGTCGGAGGGGGTGAGGGTCATCTCGATGGAGGGGTTGGGCCCATCCGTGGTGTTCGTCAGCGCCCAGTCCACGTTGCGCGCGAACCCGTGCACCTGGATGTCGCCGGGCCCGAACTGCGGCCACCGCTCAGGGCCGGGGGGCAGAGGTTGCGTGGAACACGTCATATGATGCCGTCAGACTCAACACACGGAGGTTCGCAACCACGTGTCGATGAAGAGCAGTCAGGGCCGGGGGAAAATGTTGCTGGGAACTCATCGACGGATGCCGTCTAACTCAATAAACGAAGGCATGGTAATGTGATGGAATACATGGCGAACACTGTTCAGCTTACCCCTAGCTCGCCACGTCACAGGGTGCTATTCGACTCAAGGAGCGAGGTTTTACGACACGTGTTGATGACGTGGTGGGCAGTATGGTCCCCACCAGCAGTGGGGCAGCCCGCCGGAGATGGGCTTGCTCCGCCTGCCAGGGTCCGTGCCAAACAGGTACACCGTCAGTCTGCAACACCAGGCGACGTGAAACCGAAATCCTTAGGTCGCTGCTTCGAATCCGGATGGCGAATTATCATCGAGAGAACGTTCGTCGAGCCCTAAGGCGCTCAAATGGCCACACATCAACGCCACCACACACTTCAGTTGTTTCCTCCAACGAATCCAAGGTGACATCCAAGGCGACCTTCGTGTTTTTTTGGATGATTGAATGTTGTGGGCAGAACATCAGTATCGGTGTACCCTACTTGTCGAACTTGGCGTCAGGGCGGACATACAGGATGTCGCGGCCGTTCTTCACGAAGCTGGTGACGACGCCGCCGAACAGGTACGCGGTGGCGGTGCACCCGTCCGCGGAGGTCAGCTTCACGGTAGGCAGGGCCGCACACCAGTTCCGATGGATAAATGGAAGCGTACTTGAGACCACGACTACTGATAATAATAGTTATCAAGTGGGAAGCGGGATACCTTCACTCCACGGGATTAAGTGACGCTGGCGGAGTCACCTCATTTAGTAGAACACACACGTGTGGAAGTGGTGTCAGGGACAGGGCGGCGGCTTTGGATGAGGTGGAGAGGGAACGAGGACTGGCGATGTTCCCTGCCGGCGGGGAGGCCGCCCTCGCCGGCCATTTGCTCCACGGAGGCAGCGACACGCACGGGCCCCGCGCGGCGCGCGACGGACCGCTTGGCGCCACCGGAGACGCGCAGGGCGGGGGCGGGGGCCACGAGGGAGGCGGTGCAGGCGGCCATGGTGAGTGTCGGGCGTGGGGTTGCGAAGGTGCGTGCGGAGAGGAAGTGGATAGCGCTGCGATCGCAGCTGCCGACCGCGAACTGACATCGCCGCTTAAGGTGTAGGGTTACTCGTAGGGTTTAGTTTTTTTAGGGTTTATAGTTTAGGGTTTGCAACAACTGAAGGATTTCTTGAGTTAATAAACCTCCAACTTGCTTCCTTATCCGTTCCTGAGCCCCAGGTTTTGGCCCCACGAACACCTCCCCGCTGGATCGCCTGAGGGCGCGCCCATCCTTTGCACACCCTACCCCGCTCCCCCCAAACCCACCAAGATGTTCGCCGTCGCCCAGACCAACGCCTTCACGCTGCGCGCCAAGGCGCCCCCCGCGCGCCGCGCCGCGCGCACCACCACCGTCAAGGCGTCGATGATGACTGATGCCAAGGCGGCTGTCAAGAAGGCCCAACCCGTGGTGTTGGGGGCGGTTATGGCGTTGGGGCCCGTGTTCCTGGTAGGGCTTCACGCCGCCGCCCCCTCTTCCACTTACCGGCGCCGCCCCCTCCGTACCCCTCGCCGCCGCCCCTGTCCCGCTCCCCCTTTACTCAGCCCCGATGCTTCGTAGAATGATCATTTTCAGCTGGGAAACTGAAGGGAGCTAGTCAACTAGGGTCAGGGCGGCTGCCGCGGTTTTAGCTTGGGAAAGGGGGCTGGAGATCACGCCGCCGCACGGCCCCGATCCCCTTCCCGCCGCCCCGACACGCGCCGCCCTCTACCCTCACGCCGCCCCCTTCCCCTCGCCCGTCTATCCCCACTTGCTGCCTCGAAGAAATTGCGAAGGGGCTTTGGGGGTAGGGGCTAGGGTCAGCCCTGGGCCCTCCTGCCCCGCGCGTGCGCGACGCCAAGACTGCGTATCCTTTACGTTCGTCCTAGCTCCGCGACTTCCTCCCTGAAACTACGCGAGTCATGTTCGTCCAGTAACGATCGACGCACCTTTACCAATAATCATTTACCCGAACGTGGTCCCCCAGTTTCGCAAAAGTTGTGATTTCAGGCAAGGTCCTAGGGTGTGGCCCTGCCCTCTGGCGCACGCCGCCGCCGTCGGTACCGCCGAAATGTCCACCGACGAATCCAATGTGATCCCGTGGGACCCGCGCTTCTCCCTCGCGTTCCTGGTGGGGGGGGTATTGAGAACAAGCACTCGTCCGACGCTGAATCTCCTCCTCCTCCTCCTCCTCCTCCTCCTCCTCTTCCTCCTCCTCCTCCTCCTCCTTTAGGGGCTATTGAGAACAAGCACTCGACCGACGCTGAATCTCCTCCTCCTCCTCCTCCTCCTCCTCCTCCTCCTCCTCCTCCTCCTCCTTTAGGGCCTATTGAGAACAAGCACTCGACCAACGCTGAATCTCCTCCTCCTCCTCCCCCTTCGGGGGTTATTGAGAACAAGCACCCGACCGACGTTGAATCTCCTCCTCCTGCGCGCGTCTGTATGTGCAGTCACCATGGCGGTGAGTCATTCTCTGATCTCGGTCGAGTGCTTGTTCTCAACGACCCTCCTGCCTGGTGACCGCCGGCTCCGCCGCCTTCTCCTCCATGCCCGAGCCCGTGTCCTCCAAAAAGAAGGCGGAGAAGGAGGCGGAGGCGGCGAAGAAGTAAACTCCCTGTCCGGAAGGCAAGAGGGTTATGAGAAACAAGCAATCGACAGACGTTGAATATCCTCCTCCTCCTCCTCCTCCGCCTCCTTCTCCTCCTCCTCCTCCACCTCCTCCTCCTGCTACTCCTCCTCCTCATCCACCACCTCCTCCTTCTCCTCCGCATGTCTGTACGCGTACGCGCATGCGCATTCAAGCTAAGCCGTGCTCCGATCTCGGTCGAGTACTTGCTCTTAATGTCCCTCCCGCAAGGAGCTCACGACCACAAATTGTAGTGTGGTTATGGATAAGTTGTAACGGGGAAGGGGAAGGGGAGCAGCAGGAGGCTGCGATCGGGGCAGGCTGCGATCAGATCGGGATCAGCGCTTAGCGGGGACGGCTGAGGAGATCTGGGCTGAGGTGGCCTGGGGGACGCGTTGCTTGAGGGGCAGAGAGAGGCCTAGATGGTATTTTAATTCAATTCGGTAGCCCTCATTCAAAACTACAGTAGGCCTGGAAGCCTTCAGCCCCGGGGCTAGGGTTACTGCGAGCAGCTCTGCACTGCATGAGGCTGCCACGAGCCACTGATGGCGCTGTCTAGACGAAACACACACACCGTTCCCCGCCTCCTCAAAGTGTACCAGAACACAATCACATCCTTCTCTTCCTCCTCAGAATACAACCGCAGACATTCGCCTCCTACCGCCCACACTTACTGAAGCCAGTACAAGGGATGCTGCACAGCTGCGTCTTGGAATCTCCTTGTACTCTCAGACATCAGCTTCGAATCGAAAGAACGAAGTCGAGATTACGGAGGAGTCGGAAGGACGGTGTCGACAACCAACTAAGCATCGAATTAATATACGCATCTACAGTGGCCACAGTATCTAGTTTTATCTGCCGCGGCCGAGAGGCCGAGGGACACCGCGCCCCTCCCCTGCCCACCGCTCCGGCTGTCTCTGCCCCGGTCCCTGCCCACCCGGCCCCTGCCCTGGTCCGCCCATGTGTTGTTTGAGCGGCTGCGGGTACATGCCCGGTATCCCACCCTGCTGCATCCCGGGGCCGCCGGGGCCGCCACCCTGCATAGGGACGTTCATGCCCGGGGGGGCGGGGACCATACCAGGCATACCGCCGCCCCCCTGCATACCCCCTTGCATACCCCCCTGCATGCCTCCCTGCATACCCCCCTGCATACCCCCTGGCATGCCCCCCTGCATGCCCCCCGGCATGCCCCCCTGCACAGGAGCACCCATGCCGGGAATACCACCACCCATGCCAGACATTCCAGGCTGCATCATGCCAGGCTGCATGCCGGGATGCATGCCTGGCTGCATCCCTGGCGGCCCAGGTTGCATCCCAGGAGGCCCAGGCATCATCCCTGGCAGCCCAGGCGGCATCATGCCAGGCATCCCAGGACCCCCCATCATCGGTCCAACCCCGCCCCCACCGCCCTGCAACATCGGCCCACCGCCGCCTTGGATCATCCCCATGGGTTGCTGCTGGGGCGGTTGTTGCTGTTGCTGCGGCGGCTGCTGTTGTTGCTTGTAGTAGGGAATATAAATCAGCAGTAGCACGTGGTAAGATCACCGAATGCGGGTCATGTCACGAAGGCGTTGACTCAGACATACCAAAGGTGACACATCCAGACACACCAAGGGGGATGACTTATGCCATGTATGCCACTCACCTGCTGCTGTTGCTGCTGCCGCGCATGCTGCTGCTGCTTCTGCCGCTGCTCCTGCTGCGCCGGCTGCGACTTCAGCTGCTGTTGCTGTGGCGGCGGTGGTGGCCGCAGCTGCGGCGGCGGCTGCTGCTGTTGCAAGGGTCCGACACGTGATGGTGCTGATAATGCTTGGCGTCCATTCAACTCAACACACGAGGATTCAACACATAGTGACTGACGTGGCACCACTGCACTATCCCGTGGATACCTACCTGCTGCTGCTGCGGCTGCTGTGGCGGTGGCGGGAGAGGCATCACCTGTGTGTGCGTCTGCGCCACCGCCGCCATCACTTGCGCTTGCGTCGGCGCCACCACCACCGCCTGGCCGTTGGCACCTGGCGGCAGCGGCGGCACGGTCCTAACGACAGGCGCGGCGCCACCAATCCCCGAAGGAGCCCCACTGATACCAGGTTGTAGCGGCGCAAGTTGAAATTGAAAGCAAAGCTTGAAAGCGGTAAGGCGTTTTTTTGTTTCTTAGCGCTTAGATCCAGGAGCTTTCAACGTGGGTTACATAGGGTCAACCTGCATTTCCCTACCAGGTGGCCCTCCCCCGATCCCCGGCGGACCACCAATACCCGGCGGCCCGCCACCAATACCTGGCGGCCCTCCCCCAACAGCCTGCGGCCCGACACCGGGCGGAAGACCTGGCGGCGGCTTGCTGGCTGGGATATTCTTGGGTAGCCCCGGGGGCGGCGCGGGGGGCGGTGGAGCGCCACCGGGAGCCATTCCTGGAATGGCACCTCCCCCAGTGATAAGGCCTGGCAGACATCGCTCGCCACGTCATGGGATGCCATTTAAGCCGAGACACGAGACTTGATATGCGTCTCGATGACGTGGCGGGTATCTAGCCTTGCAGACATTGCTCGCCGCGTCAAAGGATTCCAGTCGACTCGAGAAACGAGAGAGAGAGACGCGCGTCGATGATGCGGTGGGCAGTATCTGCAAGGTCCTACCCCGCGCGCGGCGGCGGCCGCCCAGCCATCATACCGCCCTGGCCCGGCCCGCTCATCATGGACGCCGCCACCGCCGCCTCCGCCGCCGCCGCCGGGCCCGTCCGTATCGAAGTATCCCTGGGCACCTCCCCTGGCAGCAGGGTCTCTGACTCGGTCCCTGACTATTTGAGCACAGTGTCCCAGTGTGCCCATGCACACTCGCTGTCTCCTCTCCCTGGCCTGGCACTGTTGAGCTGAACAGGGAGCGAGTGTTAGGCCAGGGAGGAGGATACGGTGAATGTGTACGGGTACACTGGCACCCTGGGAGAGAGAGACGCATCTGCGTGTATGAGGAGGCACCAGGCTTTCGCCCTGGCCCCTATACTGGCACACTGGTATGCTACGAGCCAGCAGTCAGGTTGAGCTGACAAGGGAACGAGTGCAAGGCCTTGCCTGGTCGGTTGCGGCACCAGAACTTGGTGGTGTTGTCATTACTTCCACTGCAAAGAATATGCCCCGCAGGATGCCACGCCAAACTCCAGATCGCTGCCTCGTGCCCGCCCCGCACCTACGCCATAGGGACTGACAGATATTGCTCGCCACGTCAAATGATGCCATGTAAATCAATAAACGACAGTTGTAAATACGTGTCGGGGATGTGGAGGGCAATGGGCCTGGCAAGTATTGCTCCCCACATCATAGGATGCCACTCAACTCAATACATGAGGGCTCAAATATGTTGGATGACATGGCGGACAATATCAATGAGGCGCAGACGCCTCTCTGGCGCATGCACTCTTTCTTGTTGCTCTCACGAGCGACAGCTGTTTCGTATCCTCGCGAGTTCACACGTGTTCAGCACACGTTTCTCTAGCGTCCTAGCGTTGTAGTACGTCTGTCGACACGTGGATCTGCCAGGCCCTACCTCCGCCTGCGGCTCCTCCCCGCCGTCGCCCACGAGCCAGAACAGGATGGAGCCGTCGAAGCCGCCCGAGGTGAGCATCGTCTCGTGCTGCGGGTGCCACGTCATCGTCGTCACGTCGCGCGTGTGCCCGCGGAAGTTCGAGATCTCCTTCACCCAGGGCCTGCGCTTGTCAGCTTCAGTTTAAGCATCCTTGAGGTGTTGGTGGGATATCGAGGCGATGCCCTGCTCCAGTGTTAGCAGACTGGAGCTCGATCTCCGAGACTAGATACAGGCTGTACTATTCGTACTGCTGACATTATTGCCAACGGTTTCACAGACATAGGTTGGGGGTGGCAGATGTTGCTCGCCACGTCATAGGATGCCGTTTAATCTCACGACAGACAAATTTGAAGTAAAGCCGAAAAGGGAACTGGTGCAAGGCCCTGCCTTGAGCGTGCGGATGTCGAAGACTTTGATGGTCTGGTCCTTGCACCCGGTCGCCAGCCAGTTGCCGTTTGCGTTCCACTTGCAGCAGGTCACCTCGCAGGAGGGTCATTGAGAACAAACACTCGAGCCCAGATCAGAGCATGACTCACCTTCAGGGCTGATGCTCATATAGACGCACGCACCCGGGTCGTGGGGAGCGACAAAAGCCGAGACCATCGCACAAGCATTGTCACCCTGGCCCTCGCTAAGTGCAAGATTTCGGATGTTTGTCGATTCGACGTCGGTCGAATGCTCATTCACAATACCCCCCGCCCCACCATGTTCTTGTGCGCGTGAATATTCGCCACCGCGGTGCCGCTTTTGGCGTCCCACAGCTTCACCAGGCTGTCCTTGCCCCCCGACGCGAGCAGCGCCTTGTTGTAGCGGCACAAGATGAAATTTAAACTAAAGTTTGACAGCGGCTCATCATAATTTAGTTTCAAGCGCTGAAATCAAGCGCGGTCAACCTGGGTTCAACGCGCACTGCCTTACCTTGTGCGGGTGCCAATCCACGCACTTGACGTCGCCCCCGTGCCTCGACATAGGGACTGGTGGATAGTGCTCGCCACGTCATCACACGCATTTCGAACCCTCGTTTCTGGAGTTAACTGATATCCTATGACGCGAGGTGAGATGCTCGCCACGTCATCACACTCATTTTGAACCCTCGTCTCTAGAGTTGAACGACATCCTATGACGTGGCGAGCACCATCCATCAGGCCCTGCCCCGACAACAACGAGGTCTGCTGCGCGCGGGCAAAGTCCCACACCTTCACCGTGGTGTAGCGGCGCAAGTTGAAAGTGAAAACAGAGTTTGAAAGCGCATCATCATATCTTAGCTTGAAGCGCTGAAACCAGGTTCGGTCAACATGGTGACCACCTGGGGTCAACCTGCACCGCCCTACCGTGGTGTCGTCCGAGCAGGAGCAGAACTTGAGGTCGGTGGGGGCGAAGGCCACGCCCCGCACCGGCTCTGTGTGCGCCTGAACCGCCTTGAGGCAGGGTCGAAAGTGGTTTCAGGGACACAAGTCTTCAAGTGAAGCTGGAAAACATACCTATGTAAGGCCCTGGGCGGCTACAAGCAGGGCGGCGGCAGCAATGTGATACACTGGCAGTCCGCGCAAGGAGCTTGTCTAAGCCCTGTTTTCAAATGCTGCCCGAGTTCAGACTGACTGGTGCAACACGAGCAAGCACTCAGTATTTATGTGAGGACCTGCCTTGAGGTTGTTAAGGTTGGTCTGCCAGTACTTGATCATGCCGGAGTCATCCCCCGACAGCAGCCAGTTCTCGTTGTGCGCCCAAGTAACAGCGCGGATGGCGCTGTTGTGCGCCTGGAGGATGGTCTCGAAGTTGAAGGACATGCCGTTCCACAGCGTGAACTCGCCGTTTTGCGAGCACGTCAGCAGGCGGCGCCCGTCCGGTATATAGTGTCAACATGGAAATTGCCACTCACCACGTCACAGGTCGGCACCCGACTCAAGAAACGAGGGTTCAGAATGTGGTGCAAACAGCCTGAACCCTGGTTGAGCTGAAACGGGGAAGCCGTGACAGGCCAGGGAGGAGGATGCGGCCAGTGTACACGGGCACACCAGTACACTATGAGCGAACAGTGACGTTGAGCTGAAGAGGGAACGAGTGGCCAGGCCAGGGAGAAGAACGTGGCGAGTGTGTACCGGTACACTAGGAGAGTACGAAGGTACAGGAGGATGCGAGTATGTACCGGTACACTATGAGACGAAGGACGCCGCAGCGTGGCTCGGCCCTACCGGCATGTAGATGCACTGGGTGATGGCAGTGCGGATCTTATTCGTCGACACGTGCACGAACTTGGTGGCGAAGGACGTGGCGGGCATGTGAGGGTACGCCACGGGCGGCAGAAAGTCCAGCATCGCGCCCGACGTTGGCTGCAGCATCTCGTTGTCCCACGGGTGCTTCTGGAACACCCGCATCTGTTGCGGGTTCGGAGGAAGGCGGGGAAGGGCGTCAGTCGTGTATTGGAAGGAAGAGACACGGCGAAGGCGCAGTTGTTGTGTTCCAGGGACCAGAGAGGATAGACGGCGCGGCGGAGGCGAGGGCGGCGTGCGCTTCGGTGAGGTTATGGATGGCACCGTATATGCGACGAGTTGGCGGGGGTGCGGGTGCGCGGGGGTGAGGGCTTGTGAGGGCTCGGTGGGTGCTTGCTCTGGCACAGTCGGCGCCAGTTGGTGTCAATTGACACCTCTCGTGTGAGATGTCAGGACGAGGTTTAGGGTGGGCATCGAAAACCTTCCTCTCTCACACACTGGGATAGCTACGAGGCGGGTGCTCAAGGCTGGGATCTCTGCTTGCTCGCGTTGTGGCGTGGGTGTCGTGCGACTGGCGGCGGCGCGTCTCGCGTCGTCGCACCTCGACGTTGCTACGGTGGTAGCCGACTAGCCGAGTAATAATCTAGTAAACAGTAAACAAACAGAGCCGAGCACTTGAGAGGGATCTCAGCGCGCAGTGGCGTGGAGTGTGCCAGATACGAGCGGGTATTGCGTCGGTGTCCTCTCATGCGTGCGCATAGTGTACCGGCGTGGGTGTACGCGCACCTCCAGGTGGCGAACGGTGGTAGCGGTGTAGTCCACGGTCCTCCGCTGCACGGGCTTGCGGCTCGGGCCCTGCGGCCCCAGCGCGGCGCCCCATCGCCCCGCCTCGCCGTCGCCGTCCACGTACACGTAGGTCGACATGCCCGCGGTGCACGACGGCCTGTCCCGCCCGCCCCCTCTCTTCGCGGGGGCTCGGCTGGCGGGCTGGGCGCGGGGCTCGCGGCCGTGTGCCGTGTCGCGAGCGCGGGAATGGATGTTGGCGCTCCCTCGCCAGAGGACGTGGAGAGAGGGGGGGGTCCATTTTACGAGAAAAAGAGGGGCGGAATAAAATACAAGCGTAGGGGGGTGCGGAGAAGATGAAATGAGGAGGGCGGGGCACTGGGGCACGGTCCCGAGCCGGCTACCGGCCATTCACACGGCGCACCACGGCGGGGTGTCGTGTTGACGACTATTGGCCGAGCTGTGTAGCACCGTGCGCGACAGGCTGCGCCGCGGATCTCCCCGCCACCCCCACCGCCTCCTCCTCCCGAGCGAAAATGACTCAACATTCTTCCGGTGTTGACGTGACCCGCGCGCCCTCCACCTCCCCACCGCCCCCGCTACCCCCGGCACCACAACGGTTCCGCCGCCGCCACCGCCGCCACCGCCGACGCCTCCGCCGCCTCCGCCGCCGCCGCCGCCACCACCCCCACGGCTTCCGCCGCCGCCGCAGCCAGAGCATCCTCCTTCGAACATGTCGACTGCCGCGCGGCGGCCCTCCCCATCCGCGGCCGCGTCTGCCGCGGGCCTGTTGTCGCTGCTCGGAGGGTTTCTCGCCCGGCGGCTGGCGAAGGTAAACACCTCCTGGAGCGCGCGGACGCGCGGCGGCGAGCCCGCTTCACCCCTGACGCCCCCGCTGCTCGCGCTGCTCGAGGCGTCGCCCGAATTCTTCAAGATGGAGGTGCTGGAGCGGTTGGACCCCACGGATCTCACCCTTTTCGCGAGTGTGGGGAAGGCTGCCCGGTCGGCGGTGGTGGCCTCCGGCTTGCCGCGCGCGGGGACGACTGCGGGCATGCCGCTGAAGGTCGATGACTTCGTCGGGTCCGTCGCGCTGCTGGCTTGGGCCAAGGACAACGGCTGCCCGTGGACAGCGGAGACATTCGGCGCAATCGGTGAGGGCGGGAACATGGCGGAGTTGGTGTGGGCGCGGGAGCACGATTGCCCGTGGGACTATGAGACATGTGCGTGCGCCGCGTGGGCGGGGCACATGGGGATGCTGCAGTGGGCGCGGGAGCACGGCTGCGAGTGGGATGAAATGACGGTGCGTGCACCCGCCACTCGGGAAGGGCACCTGGAGGTTTTGCGGTGGGCGATCAGGGAGCACGACTGCCCATGGAACGCCGACGATGTCAGTTTCAGCGCCGATGGAGGCGGCCATCTGGCGGTGATGGACTGGCTGGACGGGCTCCGCGGGGGTGACGATGACGGTGACCCCCATTCGCATCATCCTGAATATCCTTCTCCTGTGCCGTCCTTGGTCTCCGGAAGCGAGGCAGGGGCTTACACTCGTCCACTTTTCGGCTCAACTTAAGCGCATTCTGTGGCATAGGGGTGCATGTAGGGGTGGTTTAGGGGTTGGTTAGGAGGTGTCAGAGTGCATTAAGCAGTATCAGGGGGGTGTTAGGGTGTATATTGTGTCAGAAATGGCTCAGGTTGAGCTGAGAAGTGGACGAGTGTAAGCCCCTGAAGCGAGGACGGCACAGGGTCTCCGGCAGCGAACAGTGAGACCGACGGTGAGAATGCGTTCGACACCGGCAGTGAGAACGACGGCGAAGATTCCACAGGTTTAGGGTTCACATGGTAACAGATTAGTCGACATGGTGACAGGTTATGTAGAACATGGCAATAGATTAGCCGACTTGTGTGATCAAAGCGATGCCAATGTTTCTGTCAAGCATCACTACTGTACTCTCGGCCGATGTCCCCGCCCGCAGTGCGTAGTATTGTAGTGCGATGAAGGAGTGTTGTGATTCACGGCCACTGGTCTCAGTGGCAGACGACTAAGGTTTGAGATTGAGAGTGAAATTAGCGGGGGGTGCGACGGCGGCGGGGGCGGTGGCGCAAGCGGTGGGACGTCCGAGCATGGCAGTGATTCATCATATACGCCCCATTGGGGGTTAGGGCATAATTCGTCAAGCCCGAGAGGCAAACCGCCGTCCCCTTCAATCGTGCAGCACTCGATGAATGCCCCCTTTCATCAGACAGTCAGACGGGCGGCTGCTCCAGAGTGGAGAGATAGATGTGATGGCAAGTGAGACATGCGAAATGGGCGTTAGCTGAGCTTGCAGTGTCCGGCGTCCGCGCCTACCGCGGTGACTGGCCGGCTCCTCCAATGAAACACCCACTCATCTCCCCTCGGTCGGGGTGCCGTAAGTGCCGTCTATCACCTTCGTGATGCACTTGAGGGGAGGACGACTCGACCAGTCTTGCACACCGCCCGCCACGCGCACACACGTCCTGTCCCACGCCGCTCGTATCGCCGTCCCCGCTGTCATCTTCGTGTCGCCTCGCACAACGATGATCACCGTCACGCTCGCGGTAGTTTGCTACTCGACCGACGCCTCGCGCCCCGCCTCGCGCCCCGTTCTCGTCAGGCTCGAGGAGACGGAAGACCTTCCTCCTCCGCCTCCCCCGTCGTTGCTCCACAACCTGGCGCGCCTCCTCGCGGTAGGCCCGGGCAGACATTGCACGTCACGTCATAGGGTGCTATGTATATGTAACTCAAGAGACGAGGAATCATAGTGCGTTGGATGACGCGGTGAGCAATACGTGCCAGGTCTTACGCTGCGGCGACCCCCGAACCGCCACCTCCGCCGACCCCCCCTGACGCCCGCCCCGCGCCGCCGCCGCACCCTCCGTCGTCACCGCTGCTGGAGTTTGTCGGGGAGTACCCCGGCCTCTTCGCGGCGGAGGTGCTGCCGCGGCTGGATCCCACAGACCGCGCCGTGCTCGCGCAGGTGGCACCCCCCTCCTGTCGGCGGACACACTATCTCCCTCCCTTACTGTCACTTTCACTGATGAAGATGCTGAAGATGCTGACAAGCTGTCACGCTCCACTTACTCGACTCTCAACTTACTCTCCCACATTTACCCCGCGCTTTGCTCGCGCAGGTGGCCTCCCTTCTCCTGTCGGCGGTGGTGGCGGCGGCGGCCGAGGTGGAGTCCGATCTGCCGCGCGCGGGGAAGAGCGCGGGGGTGCCGCTCTACGTCGTGGACTTCGTCGGGTCCGAGAAGTGGCTGGCTTGGGCGAAGTCGAATGGGTGCCCGTGGACCGTGGAGACGTGCGCACTCGTTGCGCAGGGCGGGCACGTCGAGGTGCTCATGTGGGCGCGTCTGAACGGTAGGGCGGTGCACGTTGACCCTATGAAACCCACGTTGAAAGTGCCAGGAACCAAGCGCTTGAAACTATAATATGATGAATGGCCTTCAAAACTTGCTTTCAAATTCAACTTGCGCCGCTACAGCACGGTTGCCCGTGGGACCAGGACACCTGTGAAGGTGCCGCTCGGGGCGGGGCGGGAACTTGGACGTGCTCATGTGGGCGCGGCATAACGGTTGCCCGTGGGACGAGGATACCTGTGAAGCTGCCGCTCGGGGCGGGCATCTGGAGGTGCTGCTGTGGGCGCGGGTGCACCACTGCCCGTGGATTGCGGAGGAGATATGTGAACATGCCGCTGCGGGCGGGCACCTGGAGGTGCTGATGTGGGTGCGGGGGAACGGCTGCGAGTGGGACGGCAGCACGTGCGCACAGGCTGCTCAGGGCGGGCACCTGGAGGTGCTGAAGTGGGCGCGGGAGCACCACTGCCGTTGGGGTGAGACATGTGCGCATGCCGCTGCTGGCGGGTGCCTCGCGGTGTTGCAGTGGGCGCGGGAGCACGCCTGCCCGTGGAATGAGGATACCTGTACATTCGCCGCTGCGAACGGGCATCTTGAGGTGTTGATGTGGGCGCGGGAGCACAATTGTCCATGGGATGAGAGCACGTGCTCACTCGCCGCTTCTGGCGGGCACCTGGATGTGTTGAAGTGGGCGCGGGCGCACGACTGCGATTGGGACGCGTCGACTTGCGCGGCGGCCGCTGCGGGCGGGCACCTATATATGTTGAAGTGGGCGCGAACGAACGGCTGTGACTGGGACGCAGATACATGCGCATGGGCCGCTGCTGGCGGGCACCTTGAGATGTTGAAGTGGGCGAGGGAGCACGGCTGCGAGTGGGACGCAGAGACATGTGCTGGCGCCGCTGAGGGCGGGCATCTGGAGGTGCCGAGGTGGGCGCGGGCGCACTTCTGCCCGTGGGACGAGGCGACGCGTCGGCTCGCCTAGGGGGGCGGGCACCAGGAGTTGTTGCAGTGGGCGGTGGCACATGGAGCTCCTTCACCGCCCGCTGCAACAGCTCCGCGCTGACACCGCTGGTTGCGCGTACGTCTCGCTTAGTTAGCGTTGCTCAGTTGTGTCCTGCATCGCTGGAATTGCCTCCGGCAATGAACTTCAAACCTCTTGCGTGAATGGTATCAATCGCCTGCACACTCACATCACTCACTGCTCACTCGACGAGGCTGCGATTCGACTGTGGCCGCTGCTGCGGTGGCGGTGGCGCCGAGCGATCATGCACGCGGAGGCGCGGAGTACACGCGCGGTAAAATAATATCTGTGTGCTTTTATGTATTAAGAAAAGAGCAGCTCACAGTGCCCTGTTTTACCAACGTTCATCAAGGTCCGAGGCGCTTCAGACGGTGAGCATCAACCAATCCCCTTCGCCATTTACCCATATGTCAAACCCGAGCAGATCACCAAGCAACATTGACTAATGCATTTACCCATTTGCAAGTCCCAATCAATGAACAACCAATATTAGTGCGTTTAGCGCGCGGGGGCCTCCGCCGCCTCCGCCACCTCCGCGGGCGTCCAGCTCCGCGAGAAGGTGAATATGCGGTTGACAGAGCCGGCTGCGGACAAGCTGCCGTGGCGGTGGCAGTGGCGGTGGCGGTGAGCGATCATGCAAGCGGAGGCGCAGTGTGCACGCGTTGTAAAATGGTATCTGTGTATTAATAAAAGCAAAGCCCACAGTACCCAATATAGTATGTATCGCAAACAATCAGCAATCAACATTCATATGTGTGCATTCACATGTGTGCGTTTAGCGCGCGGGGGCCTCAGCCGCCTCCGCTGCAGCCTCCGCCACCTCTGCAGGAGTCCAGCTCCGCGAGAAGGCGATCATGCGGTTGATGGCGGCCACGTACGCGCGGGCCGACGCCACCACGATGTCAGTGTCCGCCCCCGTCGCCGCAGAGTAAGGAACGGTGAGTTAGGAACGGTACAATGAGTCAACACTCAGGACGACACCGGCCCTTCCGGTTGGAGGCGGGCAGGTGACTGTACAACCTGTACTGACGTGGAGGGTGGAGGATGGACGAAACTGGGCCTAAGGGCAGCGCAAGAGAGCGAAGGTACAGGCCATGAGCAAGGCGAGTGAGGACCGGTACACTATGAGCAAACAGTCGCCGGCCATACCATGAAAATGCGCGCCTCGCTTTTGCCCGTCTGCACATTAGCCTTCATGACGCTGACGCCGCCTGCCTCGAGCTAGGAGAATCTTAATGTACATCTGCTTGCCACGTCATGTCATGTCTCATTTTACTCAACACATGAGGGGTCGCGGAATGTGAGTAATGAAGTGGCGAGCACCGGTACACTATGTGGTGAGCGGTGGATGACTGGGGATGACGTGGCGAGAACCGATATGCTATGTGATGGATGATGTGGCGAGAACCGAAACACTAGTACACTTGTGGAAGATGACATGGCGAGCACCAGACGAGCACCAGGCGAGCAGCAGGCGAGCATTGCTACACTATGCGGTGGATGACGTGGCGAGCACCGGTGCACTGTGTGGCGTATGACGTGGCGAGCGCCAGTGGCGAGCACCAGTGGCAAGCACCGGTACACCCCGTGGAGGATGACATGGCCCCGCTGCACGTACTCCTCCCTACCGGGTAGGAGGCGACGTCCGGGCGGATGGCCACCCGCGTCTGCGCCAGGGACTCGATCCCCTCCACCACTGCGTTGATCGAGTACTCCACCTGAGCCTAGGGCCTGCCTGATATTGCCTGCCACGTCATGCGCCGCATTTTCAGCCTCATTCATTGTGCTAAACCGCGTCCTACAACGTGCCAAGCAATATCTGCCAGACCACGTCGTCAATATGCACTTTGAGCCCTAGCTTCTTGAGCTGACTAGCATCCTATGACGTGGCTAGTAATGTCTTGCCAGGTCACGTTGTCGACACGCAGTTTGGACCCTGATGTCTTCAGTCAAACGGCATCCTGTGACGTGGTGAGTAACGTCTGCCAGATCCTGCCAGTTCCACCTTGACGCGCGCGAGGCCGTCGATCGCCTTGTAGGCGGCGTCCACGGGCCCTGGCAGGAGGGTCACTGAGAATGAGCACTCAACCGATATCAGAGCATGACTCACCTATGGTTTCTCTCTCATACAGACACGCGAACTCGGTCCGCGATTCAGCGTCGGTCGAGCGCTTAATCTCAATAATCGATCGAGTGCCTGTTCTCAATAATCGATCGACTGCCTGTTCTCAATATCCCCCCTGCCTGTGCCCACAGAGGACAGCACGCGCGTCACGGAGTCGGGGCCCGTCATCTTCACCGTGGCCGTCGGCATGCCCATGGTGCCGCACACGATCTGCACGTCCTCCAGCTTCCACGCCCCCTCGCTCAGGTCCGACGCGCCGTCCGTCACCAGCGCGATGATCTCGTCGACGTCCAGGGTCGTGATCTGAGTACATTTTCCACTTAGTCATCCCACTCAACACCTCAAAGGTGCCTAAGAGCTAGCTGCAAAAAGCACAAAGGTTAGGCGTTTGAGCCGTTCATTAACAGTGAGCAGCAGACTGGAGCATTAGCTCCTAGTTAGATACAGGCTGTAACTTTCGTACTGCCGAGAGAACCACTTGAGTGATCCCACTGTATAACCAAAGAGAATGGATAAAGTAGTTAGGTGGGGCCCTGCCGTCATCGACGCCGCCGGTCTTCTGCTCGGCGATGGCCTTGAAGCGCGTGAACAGGGAGTCCAGCTCCGGGCCCTCCACGGGGAACCCCAGCTGCACGCACTTCGACTTCAGCGCGTGCCGCCCCGAGTGCTTGCCACCCACCAGGGTCGAACAGGCAGGGAACGAGTGTCAGGCCATGGGGCAGGATGCGGCGAGCGTGTGAAGGTACACTGTGGAGGCACATGGGCCAGCTAAGTTCGAGGAAGTGGTTTGTTCGATGAATCACCAAAACACATATTCGACTTCTGGCCAATGGCCGAAAGGGCCAAATACTACCGGTAGTATCGTATCGAATAATACGGATAGAAATAGGCAACGAACGAGTGGCCAGGCCACGGAGGAGGATGCGGCGAGTGTGTGTATGCGCGTAATGTGCAAGCAGACATGGGACGAGTGGCTGCGGCCCTGCCCATGACGACGCCGACGTCGCCCTCGCCGCGGAAGTAGCCGATGGTCTCCGGCGCGATGATCTCGTACGTCAGCTTGTTCTTCAGCATGCCGTCCTGGTGGATCCCCGACTCGTGCGCGAACGCGTTGGCTCCCACGATCGCCTAGGGTTAGGGCCAGACAGATAACGCCGGGCCACGTCACACCTTACCCTTTTCGAAGCACGTCACATTTACCCTTGCACGTCACATTTACCCTTTTTGAAGCACGTCACATTTACCCTTTTCCAGACCTCGAAGGCTGTACAGACCCCCGAAATCGTTATCCACGTCGGACTCCTTTTTAGACTGGTTGCCAAACACAAAACCAAAAATCGAGCGCCGGGGATCTGTACTGGGCTCGGCACTTGCGGGTGCCCGGGCCAAAGCCTGATGCCTCCTCATACACGCGGAAGCGTCTCTCTCTGTACAGAGATGGGCACTGGTACTGCCCTGCCTTATGCGGTTGCACCGCCATGCCGGAGTACTCCTTGACCATGATGGAGCACGGGTAGATGTACACCGGGTTCACGCCGCTGCTCAGGGCCTTGCACCAGTCCCCTTGTCAGCTCAGCTGAAGCGTCTTAGTGGTGCTACATTATGGTTTTTTCGCTAATACTTCAGCATGTTTGGAGGTCTTAAGTTGTAATGACTCGAGTGGATTTGAGGGCCAGCAGTTGAGCTGGCAAGGGAACGAGTGTGTGAGGCCAGGGAGGAGGATGCGGCGAGTGTGTGCGGGTATATCGGTACATTGTGAGCAAGCAGTCACGAGTGTAAGGCCATGCCGGTGAAGGCGCCGCTGATCTTGTCCTGGCCGCGCATCCAGATGGCCATGGCCACCTCCTCCAGGGAGGCGTTGCCCGCGCGCTCGCCGATGCCGTTGATGGTGCACTCCACCTGCCGCGCGCCATTCGCCACGCCTGCAAGTATAGACCGCAAATCAAAATGGGTTTTGTCAGGTGACCGTATCGCCACATTTTCTGTTTAGGACTACGGTAAAACAGTCTGCGTGTGCAGAGATCTCCCAGACTGTCACCGTAGTGTACCTGTCACATTCTTTCAACACGGGGAGTGGGTTCCCATAGTGAGTGGCCGAAACTTCATTCGATTCTCTCAGTGTTCCCGTTTTGTACGTGGGTAGGACGATCATCATCCGGGTATCAAACCGGAATCAGTCCGCCCGTCACAGATGTGTCATCAGCGAGAAACAAACAAAGCCCCGACTCCGCCTCCAAAGAAAACACGGCTCCCACTCCCCGCCCCCCCCCGTAATGCACCGGCGAGAAGGACTCAGAGCCCCCACTCCCACCCACCGCGATGCATCGGTGCAAGGTGGCAACTACGGGAAAACCGTGCCTGTGTGCATAGATCCTCCAGACAGCCCCCGTAGAAACGTTCATTTGGTTTTCACACAGGCACTGGTTTCCTGCAGGGCCCCACCAGAGAGGGAGTTGGCGGTGGAGAGGCCGAGGTCGTTCTGGCAGTGCGTGCTGATCACGTACTGCCCCGGCACGTTGGCCTTGATGCCGGCGATCAGGGGCTTACACTCATCCACTTCTCAGCTAATCGTGGGCACCGTCGGTGGGATACGGTGGGTGGTTGCAGGGTTTCAGTGACATAACCGGCTCAGGTTGAGCTAAGAAGTGAACGAGTGTAAGCCCCTGCCGGCGATCAGCTGGCCGAATTCCTCGGGCAGGCAGATCCCCACCGTGTCCGGGATGTTCAGAGTGGTCGCGCCCATATGCCAGGGCCGCAACATCCGTCCTCGTTTCTACTCAACTTCAGCATCTTTCACGGATGCTTTCGCGTCCCCTATTCTACTCAACTTCTGCACCTTCGAGGGATCCTTCAGACGATGCCGATTACATTATATTCCTTGATCATCGGCAAGAACACGCAAACGAAAATCAACCCGAGACAGCTGTAGTGTGAGGCCCTGCCGCCTCCACGACGGCGGTGAGGATGCGGTAGAGGAAGATGGGGTCCGACCGACCAGCGTCCTCCGGGCTGAACTCCACGTCGATGCACCCCAGGGACCGCGCGTAGGTCACCGCCTCCACGTGAGGCCACGCAGAGAATTCCCGCCACGTCACCCAACGTATTCTGAATCTTCGTCTCTTGAGTTACACTCAAATTTGGGCTTGGCATCGAATCGAACCTGTTCGACTAATCAGAACGTTGCAATCCAAAGCCAACATTCATGTTGTACCTGGTACACTTATGCAGCAGTCTGCCTCTCAGCCAATCACATGGCGAACAATAAGGGCATGATACTGCCCTTATACTGAGTTTAAACTCAGTTTAAGGGAGACCAGTCTCCCTATATACCGTGCTGTGATTGGTCAAGGGAATGACAACTCCCATAGTGTACAAGTACACTTTTTGGCGGGATTGGATTTGCACATTCTGATTGGTCGAGAAGCTTCGATTCGATGCCAGATCCAACACTGAGTTCAAGTGGCATCCTATGACGTGGCGAGCAGTATCTGGCGGGCTATACCTCCACGGCAATGGTGACAACCTCGTCGGGGGTCTTGCGGAGCTTGGACTCCATGTGGATCTTGCAGTAGGGCCAGGCAAATATTGCTCGCCACGTCATCGAACGCGTTTCAAACCCGCGGTTATTGAGTTACACAGCATCCTATGACATGGCGAGCAATATCTGCCTGGCCCTACCTTGGAGGTGGCGATGAAGGTGTGGATGCGCGGCCGCAGCGCCCACCGCACGCCCTCCCACCAGGGTCTTACAGGACAGAACGAATGATGCTGAGCTCAAAAATATTGTAGTGTTCTATGACCACCTTGATGCCGCCACCGCATCCATCAGCCTAGTAGCTGATGTAAGTTATAAGTTATCATTACTAGTTAGATACCATGGTGTGAGTGGGCTCGTGTAACGCGGCATGTCGACGTTGAGTGGTGCCGTGTGAGGCAGTATGACCACGTTGAGTTGTGCCATGTGAGGCTGTATGACCGCGTTGAGTGGTGCCATGTGAGGTCGTATGAGACGTTTTGTGGTGCCGCGTGAGGTCCTGCCTCCCAGCTGGCGTCGATGTCCTTCTTGTTCGCGCGCGACAGGCCGCAGATGACGGGCACGTAGCCATCGGGGAAGACTTCGTTGCCAACATTCTTGGCGACGTTGCGCACTGCCTCGAGGTCATCAGGGCTGGCGATGGGGAAGCCCGCCTCGATGTAGGGCCAAAGCTGCTAACGAGCGAAGATGAGCTGGGAAAGTAGTCATGTAAGTCCCCGCGTACTACGTGGGATGGGATAACTCAAGTGGATTCGATTCAGGCCGTAAGGCACACACGGCTTACGAGTACACTTGTAGTGTGGATGAGCTGGGAATGAAGTTAAGTAAAGCCCCACCTCGATGATGTCCACGCCCAGCTTGGCGAGGTTGCGAGCGATGTCCAGCTTCTCCTTCGACGTCAGCGTCGCGCCTGCACCAGGTACAAGGTGCGCGACGCTCAGTTGTTGGAAGAGAAAAGAGTGCATCACAAGGGACAGCAGAGCAACACCAATGGCCCACGCCATCAGCAGTCGCGCTGGACACGTTCGCGATAACGTGGGGGACGGAGGAGAGGTGCTGGATCAACCCTGCTTCGGACCAGCTGCCCAACGTGCTCGACAAGCTGTTCATGGAGACGCAAGAGAAGGGAACCTGCTTCACGAGTGCCCACGCGCTAACATAACCGCGTGGCTGGCATGGCTCCCTCCCGACCGCGACGTGTTCAGCGGGGTTAGCGGCGTGGGTTCTTCAGCTGCAGATGTAGCCGCGGGCGTTTGAACCACGATGGAGGCGCGTGTGGGTTCTCCCCTGCTCGCGGCACCGGCCCGGAGCCCCCGCCGCCGCGTCAAACAAACGCAAACAGCATAACGCATTTCGTGAAAGAAGATTTTAGGGCAATCGTACCTGGGCTTTGCTCGCCGTCGCGGAGCGTGGTGTCAAAGACGCGGACGTACTTGGGGTCGGAGATGCGGTCGGGGATGTACTCCGGGCGAGGCGCGCGCACAACTTCAGCCTCCACGAACCCGTCTGCATCCACCGCCGCCGCTGACACGCGCCGCTGCGATGCCTTCACCCCCACCCTCGCCACCCCCCTCGCCCCCGCCGCCGACTTTTGGGGCCCATTGGTAGTTCTGCTGGAGCGCGCATCCGCCCGCCGCGCCACGGATGCCCGCGGCACCGCCACTTGTGAGGCGCTACACTGCGCAGCCATAGTTCACGCCTGAACGGGTGTCCGAGCAGTGTCTGATATGAGCGTGCGGCGAGGGCTCTCGCGCGCAACTCAAGAGAGGGATGGCACAGAAAAGGTGTCCCAAGAAAATGGCTCGGTCTGCGCAGATCCTGCAGGGGGGCCAAATGGGAATTATGGCGCGAAGCGCGACAGCGGGGTACGATCCGCCATCTGCGTGTACCGGTACACGCCGCCGCGGTGGGCACAAAAAACGGGTCAATGAACAGTTGGAATGATCAAATTGAAGATTCGTTTTGGATAAGTTAAAAGTTTTTTACTCGTAATCGCACTTAATCGCACCACTGCCTGACAGCGCACGCCACACCGAGCGCCGCGTCAAAACCACAGTCGTCAACGCAGCTCTCTCGGAAAGTACGTGGCGTTGAAACCAGCGCGTTTCGCGTCGAGCTGTCCGACGCTCTGTCGCGGAGGCGTCGCTTTTAGTTCAAACACATTTGTTGACCAGAATTCATTTGGTTTACTTTTAATCTCGAGTCGGGACCCAATGGACACACTGGAGCAACCAATGCAGGAAGAACCAGCCGCGGCCGCGTCCTTCCCGCGCGCCCCGCGCTCGGTATGACCTCCAGTATACATCGATTCTGCGCGCCACATCAAATTCCACCGTATAACTATACAGACGGGTGTTCTAATTGCGCGTCGATGACGTGGCTGGGCAAAATGGCAATAAAATCATATCTGCTCACTGCTGTTTTATTGGACACTTGCGATGGGACGTGCCGCAACGCAAGAACCCTGCGCCGTCGCCTATCGGTAGCGAGCCCATGGCGCGCGGCGTGCCGTCCGCCGACCACGTTCCCTCCATCAGGCTCGCGGCCGTCGCCGCCGCCGCCGCCGCTGGGGCGGCTGCCGTGAGCGAGAAGCCTGAGAAGCAACAGGGGAGAAAGAAAAGAAAAGTTTCGCAGCGAAACCGTCTGGACAATGCCTGCGTCGAGGTAGGGCCTGGCAGATAACGCTCGTCCTCACCACGTCATGGTATGCCATTTGCCTCGAGAAATGGGGGTTTGAAACGTAGAGGATGACGTGCCTGGCATTAGTTGGGCCTGGCAGACAATGCTAGTGCTCGCCACCTAAATTCTGCAATGAAACACAAGAAAAGGAGCTCTGAAATGTGGATGAGATTGCCTAACTTACTTAGGTCCTGGCGGACAATGCTACGAGTAGTGCTTGTGCGCGCCACGCCATGTGATGCCATTTGATTCCAGAACTGGGGGTCTGAAATGTGGAGGATAATGCGTCTGGCATTACTTGCTCTGCCCTACGTCGAGGTGGTAAAAGCGATGCATGCGGAAGAGGCAGGGGGGGGGACTTAATAGGCCCATGTGCTCATTTGCAGCTTGAGCTCAACTTCAGCCGCATTGTCCCCTACACTCAGTTTCACCGCGGAGGGTCGTGTCTCGACACCAAATCCAACACCGAATCAGATATCGTGCTCGTGCCACAAAGATGCTTTTAAGCTCAAGCTTTACACTATTTAAACTTCTCACCAAGGTTATAAAGTTAAGCTTTTTATGATACCACTCAACCACGGGGTCTTACCATCTTAAAAAACTTTATCGCGGGGACCCACCACCTATTGACCTTATCCACGGGGACCTACCACTTATCAAACGTATTCACGGGGACTTACTGCTGATTACACTTGAGGACGGGGCTGACCACTTACATCCAACGTGATAACGGACTGAACACGTATTGAACTTAAACCACGGAGGCTTACCACTTAAAAAACTTATATTATTACACTTCTCCACGGTGACTTCTGAACCATTCATGAACTTGAACGACGAGGTCTGGTGTACGGCCATTCGAGGAGGAGAGCGCGCTAGGATTTTACAAGGAGGACATCATCGAAGCGGTGCGCGCCAAGTTCGATTTCGATGCAGGGCTTTTTTTAAGTGTACTTTTCCCAGCTGGCGCTTGAATATATTTGAGGTATCGTGTGGGATAACTCAATTGATGTAAAGGACAAACGGCTCAAAGTTGAGCTGAACTTACAGGTCATTACCTTTCCCTCATTACCTTTCCAGCTTGACTTTGAGCACCTTTGAGGTGTGGCTACCTTTGAGGTACTAGGTAGGATAACTCCAGTGGTTTCAACGACAAAGGGCTTATAATTGAGCTGGAAATTACTTCGGTAAGGCCCTGGTTGGAGGACAAGTCAGAGAACTTCCAGGTGGTCCTCGGTGACATCACCAGATTTGGGCGCGAGACGGGTGAGCGGAAGGAAGGGGTGACGCAGGGTCGGCCGCGGACGCTGTACTCGCTGCAGTCGGTAGGGACTGACGGACAGTGCTCGCCACGTCATCAAACGCATTCGAGCCCTCGTTTCTTGAGTCAAATTACATCCTATGACGTGGCGAGCGCTATCCATCTGTCCCTGGCAATCGGTGCGCCGCGCCCGCCGCCGCGCCGAAACCACCACCAAGTCACCAGTGTCACCGCTGTCACCGAACGGCCTGGAGACCGGCGCTGCGCACCAGGTATGGACTGATGGATAGTGCTCGCCACGTCACAGGATGCCGGTTACCTCAGGAACCGAGGGTTCAAAATTATTTTGATGACGTGGCGAGCACTATCCATCAGTCCAAATGTGAACCCGCATGTATTGAGTTAAACGGCATCATATGACGAGACGAGCACTATCCATCAGTCCCTAGCACCAGGCCAGGTCAGACGAGCCGTCTGCGTCCCCCACCCTCGCCGAACTCCGCGCACAACAGCTTCAACAGCAACACCAGCAACAACAGCAGGTAGGGTGGTGCAGGTTGACAGTATCAACACCCGTCTTGCACGGTCGTCATCAAAACCTGCGTTGGCAGCGCCTATGGTCACAGAGTCAAAACTCGTGTTGGAACGCCCATGGTTTCATCTTGAAATTATAATATCATAAACTACATTCAACAATGCCTTTCATTTTCAACTTGCGTCGCTTCAACAAGGAGCAGCGACAGAGGGCACCACAGCAACGGCGGAAGCTGGTGGGCGCGGGCGCGGGCGCGGGGGCGGGCGCTGGGGCCGGAGCGGGAGCGGCAGCGGGGGCGAAAAAGCTTGGGCGTCCCGCCGGCAGTGGGAATAAGGGCGCAGGCGGCAACCAGGGGGCGGGCGGGAACGACGGCAAAGTGAAGCGAAGGAGAACAGACAATTCCGCGTCGGCCATGGAGGGGATACTGACCTCGCCGCGTGACGCTCACGCCGCGGCGCTGCTGCTGGGCATGGGCTTACACTCGTCCACTTCTCAGCTCAACCTGATCCGTTTCTGATCCGTTTCTGGGCTTACACTCGTCCACTTCACAAAATACACCCTGAACACCACCTAAACACCCCCTGAACACCCTCAGATACTCCTTAAGACCCCCTGACACCTCCTAAGCATCCCCTGAACAACCCCTGAATGCACCCCTATCCCACAGAATGCGCTTAAATTGAGCCGAAAAGTGGACGAGTGTGAGCCCCTGCTGCTGGGGTTGGCTGGTGAAGCTGATGAGGGCGGCTTGCAGATCAACCCGGGGGTTGGAGGCAGAGGCTTCTCCTCGTCCACTTCTCAGCTCAACCTGAGCCGTTTTGGTCATTGAGCCGTTTTGTGTCCAGTTTGTGACGGGTTATGACTCCTCAATATTGTTGCGCGCTACTGAAATCATCCAATGAATCTCACAGAAAGTGTTTACGCTGAGCTGAGAAGTGGACGTGTGGAAGCCCCTGGTTGGAGGCGCGCCCCCGGCGGCGGCGGCGACGGCGGCGGCGAGAATGGTTGCGGCGGCGGCGGAGGCGGCGGTGGAGGCGGTGGTTGCGCGGCTGGTGCTCCCCGCCAACGCCTCGAATCCATTCACCGCCGCCGCGAAGCTAGAACCCGCCACTGCTGTGCCGGCGGCGGTGCCAGCGGCGGCACGGGAGGGGGCGGGGCCGGGGCTGGCGGCGGCGGCGGGGGCGGGATTGACGCCCCGCGGGGGCAAACTGTCGGAGGCGATGGCGGCGGCGGCGGCCACGGTAGGGCGGTGCAAGTTCACCCAATGAACTCCACCTTGAAAGCATCTGGAACTAAGCGCTCGGAACTAAAATATGATTATCTGCTTTCAACTTTGCTTTCAATTTCAACTTGCGCCGGTACACGACGGCGGCATCGGCGACCTCCGCCGTAGCCATGGGCGAAGAGGCGCTAGAAAACGGCACCACCGGCGGCAGGGTCTTGCAATTGTTCCCCTTTCCAGATATAATTGAGCCGTGTTGCACCTTACTTCGCTCGGAGTTCCCGACGAAGGTGTTCGAATTATGAAGCTGGAAAGGGGGACGATTGTAAGGCCCTGGACGCCGCCACTGCCCGACCCGCCGCCCCCGACGGATCACCTGCCCCTGCTGCGCCCCCCGTTCCTGCCGCGTCCCCCGCCCCTGCCACCCTCGCAGCCCTGGCCGCTGTCGACATCCTCGCTACCGCCGCCGCCGCCGCTACTGCAGCCGCAGCAGCCACCGCAGCCGCCGCCCCCACCGCTCCCCTCGCCCCCGCCGCCCTCTCTGCCCCCGCCAACCCTTCCGCACACCCAGCCCCCCATATCTTCGCTGCCCCCGCCACCAATGGCACCCTCGCAGCCGCTGCCTCCGCAGCCTCCGCCCCCGCCCTCGCCACCGCCACCGCCGCAACCTCCGCTGACTCCAACGGCTCCCTCGCCGCTGCCATCGCGGCCGCCGCCGGCTTCGACCGCCTGGCGTCCCCTTCCGCCGCCGCCGTCGCCGACACCGTCGCCGCCACAAACTCCGTCCCGGACTTCCCCGGCTTCCTCGACACCTTCGCCAGGACCGTTATCCCTCCCAAGCTCGACGCCGACGCCATATGCAACGCCATCGTCAGTGCCGCCCCCTTCGCCCTCGGCCCCGCCTCCGCCTACCCCACCGCCGCCGCCTACGCCGCTGCCACCGCCGCCGCCGCCACCGCCACCGCCGCCGCCGCCGCTGCCGATGCTGCCGCCGTCGCCGCGGCCGCTCCCGACGCCGATGCCGCCGTCGCCTCCTCCTCCGCTGCCTCCGCCGCCGCTACCGACGCTACTGCCAACGCCGCCGCCGCTGATACGGCGCTTCAAGCCCCCGCCGCCGCCGCCGCCGCTACCGACATCGCGCTCCCCGCCGCGGCCGCCGCGGCGTTGATACGACACACGCTGGAGGCGCAAACCCAGGTAGGGCATAGCAGACACTGCTCAAAACATCATCGGGTGGTATTTGGTGCAAGAAACAAGGGTTCACAAGGTGTTGAAGGACATTCTGAGCAATTCGGGCACCTTCTGCTTAACTCTAGTGCCACGTCGGTGGGCTCAGTAAGCTCAAGTAAGTGATTTGTTTGGTAAATTACCAAAATGCACATTTGAGTATTGGCCAGATCACCAAAAGGGCTAAACACTACCAGTGGTACGAACTACTACCCGTAGTAACTTCTACTAATATACAGACAAGGCACTAATCCAAGGCCATTCACAAGCTGCTCCGGTCGAATCGCGAGCAGTCGGCCGCTATCTCGCGGCTGTGCGAGGCGGGTGCCGCCGAGGCAGCGGGGCGGCGGGGGGAGGTCGAGGGGGTCATGGCAAGGCCTTCACATGGGATAAGCCACACACCCCGGTGTGCCTGACCAAACAGTGTTGTGTCTGACTAAGCACCTGTGTGCGATGCTTGGTGGACTTATCATATGCTATTACTGTGATGTGGCAGGGCTTTGACACGGGGTACGACTGAACGCCTGTGTGTTACACTCGATGATCTTCCACGTGCTTACCACGTGTTGCATTTCCGATGAGCTACCATTATGTGTTGTGTTCCCTGCTACCATTCATTATGTACCAGTACATTCGGGTTGTGGTCCCTATAACTCGGCGGCGGCGCGGCAGGCTATGGATCAACAGGCGCGGCAGGCCAGGGAACAGCTCGAGGCCGTCTATCAATCGACCATGTGACAAACCAGGTTAACCCAGGACCGGGGCGGGTCTCGCAAAAATGCAAAAATGTAGCAACATGTAGTGCTTGCCCGCAGACACAACGCTAGACCAGTTCTGTGGTATGGGGTTGGTTTAATCCTCACCGTGTGCGCACCGTAGTCAGGACCTGAAATTACGGTGCTCGATGAACGTTAGTCGAAGAGTAGAATTATGGGAGACAAAACAACACAGGAGTCTGGAGGAAAGTCTATGTGGTTCCTGTGTGAACAAGACAAACCACGCCACACCTGGCAACGAGACAGTGGCACATTGACACATTAGCTGAACAAACACGCATCAGTAGAACGAACACACATCAGTAGAACGAACGATCAAGTACACCAGATAGCATGACGTGAATGGACAAGAATGGACAAGAATGGACATCATACAAACAGTTACAAACCTTCTTATAAAATACCACGCTGCTACTGCGCGTCAACAACGGCAACACCTCAACAACGGCAACTTTTTGCTTTACGTATACTAACGTGTATCGACCCTCAACGCGCTCTCTGTCATGACGATCATCGACTAATCCCATCCGCCATTTCAAACGTATGACCAACCGTAACATACCGTATACTGTAAACTGAACGTGTATCGCTCATTGAGCCCTGAGGTGCGAGGCGCTCACATGAAGAGCATTCAATCAAACCCATCATCTGACCCCATCTTCTGACCCCATCTTCTAGCCCCATATTCCCACCCCATCCTCCGACCCCCGTCATACAACCCCATCCTCCGACCCGATCAAACCCCTACCCTGCAACCCCCATCCTCCAACCCCATTCACCTGTGTTCCAACGGATCTGGCGGATACGAGATGAACTCAGGAACAGAATCAACGAATGTGGATGCCACTTGACACATTGTGCATTTGCGGTGCGGGTCACGAGGGGCAGCCGTTGTCGAGCGCCCACTGGAGCACGTCGTCGTGCCCGGCCGCGGTGGCCTGCTCAATGGTATTTGCATCCCACGGGCAGTCGTGCTCCCGAAGCCACTTCAGCGACTCCAAGTGTCCGCCCTGAGCAGCACTCGCACATGACCACGTGCCCCACGGGTAGTCCTGCTCCCGCAGCCACCGCAGCACCTCCAACTTCCCGCCCAGTGCGGCGTATGCACACAAGGTCCCGCCCGGGCCCCACGGGCACCCGTGCTCTAACACCCACTTCAGGATCTCCAGGTGCCCCAACTGAGCGGCGATTGCACACGTCTGCCAGTCCCACTGGCAGTGGTTCTCCCGCGCCCACTTCAACACCTCCAGATGCCCACCCTGAGCGGCTGCGTTACACGTGGCGACGTCCCACTCGCAGTGGTGCTCCCGCGCCCACATCAGCACATCCAAGTGCCCGCCGAAAGCGGCCATCTCACACGTCCCCGCATTCCACTCGCAGCCGTGCTCCCGCGACCACCTCAGCACCTCGAGTTGCCCGCCATAAGCAGATGATGCACATGTCCTTGCATCCCACGGGCAGTGGTGCTGTTCCCGCGCCCACCGCAGCACCTCCAGGTGCCCGCCCCATGCGGCCAACATACAAACCCTCGCCTCCCACGGGCACCCGTTCTCCTTGGCCCAAGCCAGCAGCTTGACGGACCCGACAAACTCCTTGATCTGGAGCTTCACCCCGACGGTCCGACCCGCGCAAGGGAGCTTGGGGGACCGCAGCACCGCGTCCCGGCACGCCTGCCCGACCCGCCCCAGCAGTGCACGCGTGGTGGGGTCCAGCAGCGGCAGCACCTCGTAGTCGAACACGTCGGACCACTGCCCCAGCAGCCGCCCCAGCAGCGGCGAGTCGGCGAGGGCGGCGGCCCCGCGGCGCCCCCCTTGGCCGCGACGCCCCCGGGGGCGCAGGTTGTACCGGCCGGCGGCGTTGGAGGAGCTTCCCGCCATGACTGAAGAAAAACGACACGAGGCGGCGAGACGCACGGTACAGAAGCGGTGGCGGCAGCGGGAAGGGGGGGCGGCGGGCGCGCGGAGGTTGTGAGGCAACCCTAGCGCGGACCCCTCTGCTATGAGATCTTGGATGCTCGTTGAAAACAAATTCTCCCTTGATGCCGACCGGTGATTCGTGAAGCGGTCGGTCGGGTCAGAGAATGTTTGAAATCAACACAGTGCCGCCGCCGCCGCCGCCGCTATTTGAAGGCACACGAGAGCCGTACACTACCGACCACTTAACACCCACCTCCTCTCCATCCCCTCCAAGCCCATTGCCAATTCAAGACATTACGAAGTGACACCTATGATTGCGCAAAGTGATGTTATTTCAAGCGAAGCGGACACAAAACAACGAAAACATCTCAGCTAGATTTCCCTCCCTCCTATCCTTACAGTATATGCAAGTGTTCATCGAGCCCCAAGGCGCTCACAAGGAAAGCATTACAACACCCGACAGTTATGACATCCACGAAGGAAGAAAGCTGATGGCACCGGGGCAAGTGCAGTGAACTGTCACGGCAGGTTCACGATAGGCCGCGCCGCCCTCAAGCACTGGTGATGCGGGTCACGAGGGGCAGCCGTTGTCGAGGGCCCACTGGAGCACGTCCGTGTGGCCGGATGCGGTGGCTTGCTCAATGGTACGCGCGTCCCACGGGCAGTGGCGCTCCCGAAGCCACTGCAGCGTCTCCAGGTGCCCCCCCGCAGCAGCCTTGTCACATGACACCGCATCCCACGGGTAGTCGTGCTCCCGCAGCCACCGCAACACCTCCAGCTGCCCGCCCAGCGCGGCGCGTGCACACAAGGTCCCGCCCGTGCCCGCAGGACATCCACGCTCCAACGCCCACTTCAGCACCTCTAGCTGCCCGTCCTGTGTGGCATTTGCACACATTATCCAGTCCCACGGGCAATGGTGCTCCCGTGCCCACCTCAGTACCTCCAGGTGCCCTCTCAAAGCAGCGGCGTCACACGTCCCCGCGTCCCACACACAGCCGTGCTCCCGCGCCCACTGCAATACCTCCAGGTGCCCGCCCGCAGCGGCGAGTCTACATGTCTCCAAGTCCCATTCGCAGCCGTGCTCCCGTGCCCACCGCAGCACCTCCAGGTGCCCGCCATATGCGGCGCCAGCACACGTGGTCACCTCCCACGGACAGTGCTGCTCCCACGCCCACCGCAAGACCTCCAGGTGCCCTTCCTGAGCCGCGAATGTGCACGTCCTCGCGTCCCACTCGCAGCCGTGCTCCCGCGCCCACTGCAGCGCCTCCAGGTGCCCGCCCCATGCGGCGAACGCACAAACCGTCGCCCACCACGGGCACCCGTTCGCCTTCGCCCAAGCCACCATCTTTGCGGACGCGACAAAATCTATCAGTTGGAGCGGCACCGCGCCTCCCTTTCCCGCGCGAGGCAAGCCGCGGGACATCACCGCCGCCAGCCACGGCTTGCCCACCCGTGACACCAGCGCGTAGTCCGTGGGGTTCAGCCGTGCGAGGACCAACCCCAGGATGTCGGGCCACTCCTCGAGCATCGGCCCGAGCAGCTCGCTGGGGGCGTCGGCGTCAGGGGGGACAGCCCACGACGCAACCGCCCCGGACCAATCTCTTGTTGCGCCCGCGCCCGCTGTGCCCCCGCCGCCGCCCGCACCTCCACCGCCGAGCAGCTCACCGGACGCGGCGTCACCATCGGGCGGATCCTGGGCCAGATCTTCGAGCGACGGCCCGAGCAATTCGCTCGGGGCGTCGGCGTCGTCGGGGGCAGTGCTCGGGTTGCGAGCTGTGCGTGCGCGGCGGTTGCCTCCCGGAGATAGGGCCTGGCAGGTACTGCTCGCCAAGTCATAGGATGCCATTCAACTCAAGGCTTGGGGGTCCAAGATGCGTTGCGTGGCGGGCGATCTGCCAGGCCTACCGTTGCTCGGGGGGTGCCCACCCAGCTCCTCCACCGAAGCCCCCGTCCCACCGCTCACTCCACCCCCACCCGCACCCGCGACCCGCCCGCCGCCTCGCGTCCATGGCACCCGAGCGTGGCGCCTGAACGTGTGCGTGCCGCCGCGTTACAGTGCGGGAATAATGCGATTTACATTGTCGAATGTGTGTGGTGTTTTCAACCCTATTTTGTGAAAAGGCGCATTTGGGGTCGTATTTCAACGCGCTCGCGGTGACTCTGCCGTCGGCTCGACGGCGCAAAACGGATGGCGACCCGAGCCAGCAAGCGGCATGGGGATGGAAGCGATGGCGGAGGCGTGGGCGCGGGAGCGGCGGGGGCGGCGGGGGCGGGGGCGAACGCTGCCGCGGTCTCGTTGGATGGGGATAGGGGTGGGGATGGGGACGGGGGGAGCGGGCAAACCAGGGGCGACGGGCCGCCCGAGCATCTGTCGCCCGGGTACGGCGCGGGGTACGACGCCGGGTTCCAAGCCGGGCTCCTCGCCGCGTCGCAGGGCCAAGTGCCGCTGCCGCCGCCGCCGCCGGTGGCGGCCAAGGGCGGCGCCAGCGCGACGCGCCCGGACCCGCGCGCCCGCCATTTCTCGCGCTGCTCGAGGACTTTCCCGACCTCCTCCAGAAGGAGGTGCTCGAGCGCCTGGATCGCGTCGATCGCGGGCTGCTCGCGCGCACGGGGAGCGCCGTCCGCACCGCGGTGAAGCTATCGGGCCTGTCGCGCGTCGGCGGCAACGAGGATGAGTCGCGGGTCCCCATCGCGGCGTTTTGCCAGTCCCTCTCGACATTCGTCTGGGCCGTGGCGAACGGCTGCCCGTGGCAATTTCCGGACACGTGCGACACTCTCGCCGGGGGCGGGCACCGGTACCTGGAGGTGTTGAGGTGGGCGCGGGAGAACGGCTGCCCGTGGGACAACGACACGTGTGCACGCGCCGCCGAGGGCGGGCACTTGACGGCAGGGGCTTACGCTCGTTAAATTTCCAGCTCAACTTGAGCCGTGTCTGACACACAAAAAACACCCTACACACCCTTAACACCCCCTAACTTCCCCTTAACACGGGCTACACAACCCCTACGCGCACCCCCTATCCCATTACAAGCACTCAAGTTGAGCTGTAAAGTGAACGAGTGTAAGCCCCTGCTTGACGGTGTTGAAGTGGCTTCGAGAGCACGACTGCCCGTGGAATGCTGATACCTGTACGTACGCCGCTGAGTGTGGGCACCTAGAGGTCCTGCAGTGGGCGAGGGAGCATGGTTGTGCGTGGCATGCGTGGACGTGTGCACGCGCCGCAGCGGGCGGGCAGCTGGAGGTGTTGAAGTGGGCTCGGGAGCACGGATGCCCGTGGAATGAGGATCTCGACGACGAGGACATGGACTGCTGCGCACTCGCCACGTACGGTGGGCACCTGGAGGTGCTGAAGTGGTTGCGGGCGCACGATTGCCCGTGGAATGAGGATACCTGTGACGCTGCCGCTCGGGTCGGGCAGTTGGAGGTGTTGAAGTGGGCGCGGGAGCACGGGTGCCCGTGGACTGAGTCGGTATGTGACATCGTCCTGGTTTACGGGCAGTTGGAGGTGTTGAGGTGGGCGATAGAGCACGGGTGTCCGGGCGGCGAGGGATATGCGCACCACTTGACCTGAACGCCCGACCCCCACCTTGCGGGCTTTGGGTCCAGGCGTGAGGCTCGCTCGTTTGAATATGAAAATATAATGCGTGAAGGGTCCATTCTGTGTCATGACAATATGCAGTTCTATATGAGTGTGTGGCGTGGTGTGGTGTGTGAGAGTGGTATAGCTCGGACACTCTGTGTGTGCCGCGACCACACTAGCCGCATATGGTGCAGTTTGTATGCGACCCGTGTGTATGAGTGTGTGCGCGTATATAAGTGTTTGTGTATTGAAAAGCAGATCGAAGACTAGGTTGAAGGATGAATCAAACCGCCCGTATCCTAGACCACCGCGTGTGACGTGGCATGTAAATCGTCGTGGAACAGTCCTCTCGTCTCTGTCTCATTCAAGTCATACACCGTCAGACCACGCGATCTGATGTGATGTGATACTATGTGTGATATGTGTCATCGTCCTCACCTTCTCGCTCATTGAAACCAACCCCCCGCAAACCTCGCTTGTGCCTCTTCCTCCCTCTCCGCCCTCTCGCAAACCCGAACCCCCGCGAGCCTCCCACCTATATATCGTACTCTCTTCATCTCAGCCACGCCCGAGCTCCCGCGTCCGAGCCATTTCAAGCGGACCGATCCTAAGGTCTGTCAGGATCCAGGCATATCAAGGCATTCAACAATTGGATAGGAACATGACGCGTTTCCAGGAAAATCACGCGTAGGTTGCCACTTCGCGCCATGAGCATTAGCGGTGCCGGTCACGAGGGGCAGCCGTTGCCGAGGGCCCACTGGAGCACGTCGTCGTGCCCGGTTGCGGTGGCTCGCTCCACGGTATCCGCATCCCACGGGCATTCGTGCTCCCGAAGCCACTTCAGCGTCTCCAGGTGGCCGCCCTCAGCGGCATACGCACATGACCCCGCATCCCATGGGTAGTCGTGCTCCCGCAGCCACCTCAACACTTCCAGCTGCCCGCCCCGTGCGGCGGCTGCACACAAGACACTCGAGCTCCACGGACACCCGCGCTCCAACGCCCACTTCAGCACCTCCAGGTGCCCGAACAAAGCGGCGTGTGATGTCGTGACCCAGTCCCACGGGCAGTGGTGCTCCCGCGCCCACCGCAACACCTCCAGGTGCCCGCTCTGAGCAGCTGCGTTACACGTCGCGACGTCCCACTCGCAGTGGTGCTCACGCGCCCACTGCAGCACCTCCAGGTGCCCTCTTAACGCGGCGTATGTGCACGTATCCGTGTCCCACTCGCAGCCGTGCTCCCGCGCCCACCTCAGCACCTCCAGGTGCCCTTCCTCAGCGGCGAATGAACACGTATCCGGCTGCCACGGGCAGTGGTGCTCACGCGCCCACTGCAGAACCTCCAGCTGCCCGCCCCAAGCGGCCAACGTACAAACCTTCGCCTCCCACAGGCACTCGTTCTCCTTGGCCCAAGCCAGCAGCTCGACGGACCCGAGGAAGTTCTCGACCAGAAGCGGTACCCCGACGGTCCGACCCGCGCAAGGGAGCTTGGGGGAAGGCAGCACCGCGTCCCGGCACGCCTGCCCAACCCGCCCGAGCAGCGCGCGCGCGGAGGGGTCCAGCAGTGGCATCACCTCGGCGTCAAAGACATGGGACCACTCCCCCAGCAGCCGCCCCAGCAGCGGCGAGTCGGCGAGGGCGGCGGCCCCGCGTAGGCTTCCCTGCTGGAGGTCGCGACGCCCCCGGGGGCGCAGGTTGTACCGGCCAGCGGCGTTGCCGGCGGAGGTGGAGGCGCGTCCCGCCATAATCACGGGAGTGTTTGTAACCAGATCTGCCTTTGTGTCGATCTTGCCGAGCGCGTGCGTGACGCCGTGTGTGCAGGGCGTTGTTGCGGCGGCGGGGGAGGGGGGTTGAGGTTTATTCTCAGCAGCAGGGCTTGCTTTTCGTTGGAGCTGGAAATCGACCCTTGGCAGGCTGGATAAGGAAAACATATTTTAGGGTTTTGGCGTGTTCATTATGCGGACGATCGTGGACACAGACAGAGCGTGGGGGCCGGGGCGTCGGGGCCAGGGCCTCGAGCGGAGACATGCTGTAGCTCTCGTGACGGGCGTGTGGGATGTGACCGCGGAATGCGGGTGGAACACACCAGCGAGGGTGATACCTCGATATGTCGTGTGATGGAAAAGAGGGGTGAACTCGCGCTATCGCTGCGCCAGGCGTGCGATGCGTGAGATGAAATATTTTTGTTTTCGGAAAACTACCGTGCATCAAGGCGCTCACACAGAGAGCATCAAACCACCCCCCCCATCAAAATGCAGTACGCTAATGTTCATAACGCCCCGAGGCTCGAAGCACTCGCGTGGAGTGCATTGAACAAAAGCACTGCTGGCAACATAGAAGAAAAAGAATAATCGCGGATCGTCTAGGGAACAGAAATGAAACAGAAAAATCACAAAGGACGTACATCACTGCTGCCACGCCGCCGTCACCGCTGCTGCCGCCGCCGCCGCCACCACGCCACCACCGTCACCACTCTCGCCATTGCCGCCGCCACCGCCGCCGCAACACCGCTGCCGCCATCGCCGCCGCCGCCACCGCTGCCGCCGCAACGCCGCCGCCAACAATTCCCCCCAGCGCCGCCGCTGCGCCATCGTAGCTGCCGCCACCCCGGACTGCCAGATCACACAGGGTGTCAACGCCGCCGCCACCGCCCGCACAATTTACGTAGGCGGCTGGCTGAGCGGCACGCCCTGCTTCTTATTCAACTCCCCGATGCCGCCGAACCCCCCGCCGTCCCCGCCCCCGCTGCCCATCAGCTGCCGCAGCCCGTTGAGCACCGACGTTGCGCTGGAGCCCACCCCCACGCCGTTCTTGGTGCGCTCCGCACCCTGCATCATGTCCTCAACCGTCATGTAGCGGCGCAAGTTGAAATTGGAACCAGAGTTTGATGGCGGTTCGTCATGCTTGAGCCTCACGCGCTGAAACCAAGTGCGGTCAACCCTGGGTCAACCTGCTGTCGACCTGGGGTCAACCTGGAGTCAACCTGGGGTCAACCTGGGGTCAACCTGGGGTCAACCTGGGGTCAACCTGTGGTCAACCTGGGTTCAAGCTGGGGTCAAGCTGGGGTCAAGCTGGGGTCAACCTTGGCACAACCTGGGGTCAGCCCGGGGTCACCCTGGGGTCAACCTGGGTTCAACCTGGGGCAAAGCTGCACCGCCCCTACCGTCACGATGTCGCGGTCCTGGCGCGCCGCCAGCAACACGCCCTCGTTGACCACGTTGGCCAGCTCGGCCCCTGTGAAGCCCCCTGTGCCGCGCGCCACCGCCTTGGGGTAGAGACGCCGCCGCCGGATTATTCTCGTCAGCTACATCGTGGCAATTACCTCAACATACGGCGGGTTGAAATAGCTTCAATGATTCAGGTGGTCGTCAATGAACCAGGTGGCATAATGTATGTGCAGGCTGGGGTAAGGCCGCCGGCTGATTATGCTCGTGCGTCACTTTGTCACTTTGTGGCACTCTATCAAGAAACGTTGGTCTACATTTTCGTCGAAGATTGTTGCGGGAGACTCAGACGACAGAATGGATGGCGCAAGCCGACGGCGCAAGCCCTGCCTCGCACACAAACCCCAGGTCCTCCTCCAGCGTCACGCCCCGCAACTTAGGGACGGATGGATACTGCTCGCCGCGTCATAGGATGCCATTTACCCCAAGAAACGAGGATTCAAGACATGCTTGCTGTCGTGCGAACACCATCGATCAGTCCCACGTCATTGGATGCCATATAACTCAGGAAACGAGAGTTCAAAAAGCGTTTGATGACGTGAAAATCATGCTCGCCACATCATAGGATGCCGATTGACTCAACCACTGAGGATTCAAATCGCGTCGGATGACGTGGTGGTCACTATACATGAGTCCCTGCCGCAAGTGCACGGCCAGGATCTGCGCGCGCCCCTGCAGGTTGGGCGCACCCACAAAGACGCGGCGCGTGAGGCGGCCCGGGCGCAGCAGCGCGGGGTCCAGCGAATCCGCCCGGTTGGTAAGGTCAGGTTCCATCTGACAGTTTGTTCACAGTACACCAGTACACATGTGATTGGCAGCGGATTGGGTCAGACCCGTAACTGGCAGGAGAGAGACGCTTCCGCGTGTGTAAACTGGCAACAGGCGTTTGTGCAGGCCCCATCCGGAACTAGGCGGGGGAGTACACATGTACACAGTGACCAAACAGTCCAAAGGATGCCCCCGGGGCCTCAACGGTTGGTAGCGGCCAGCATCAGTACCCCTCGCGCTTTGAGGGTTAAGGGTTTGGGGTTTAGGGATTGGGGGGCCCTACCGGTTGGTGGCGGCCAGGACCAGCACCCCCCGCGGCTTGTTGAACCCATCCATCTCCACCAGCAGCTGCGAACAAAGGAGGTGGAGGAGGAGGAGAAGGAAGCAGGTGAGCAGGAGTCGCAGCAACCACTCAGATGGGGTAGAGGAGGATGTGGGACAGCAGGAGACAGGTGAGGCGAAAGTGTGCAGGTACACACAATGTGCGAACACTCAGATGAGATGAATAAGGAGGAGGAGCAGGAAGAGCAGGAGGAGCAGGAGGAGGATGAGGCAAAGTTTGCAGGTACACTATGCGCAAACAGTCAATTGAGACAGAGGAGGAGGAGGAGGACGCGGCGTACCTGGTTGAGGGTCTGGTCGCGCTCCTCGTTGAGCCCCGCCCCGCGCCGCCCGCCGATGGCGTCCAGCTCGTCGATGAAAACCACCCACGGCGAGGGCCTCACAGATAATGCGTGCCGCGTCATGTGGTTCCAAGTCACTCAAGAAATGAGGGTCTACAATGTGAAGAATGACGTGGCAAGGCAGGCATCATAGGGCCTGACAGATGATGCTCACCACGTCATGTGATTCCATTTGACTCAAGAAACGAGGGTCTACAATGTGAATGATGACGTGGCAGGCATCACATAATGCTCGCCGCATCATGTGATTCCATTTAATTCAAGAACGAGGGTCTACAATGTGAATGGTGACGTGGCAGGCATTCTCTGTCAGGCCCCACCGACGGCGCCGCCTCCCGCGCCTCTTTGAACAACTCCCGCACCCGCGCCGCGCCTCGCCCGACGAACAGCTCCACGAACTCCGAGGCCGCCACGTTGAAGAACGGCACGCCCGCCTCTAGGGACTGTTGGATAGTGCTCGCCGCGTCATCAAACGCATTTTGAAACCTCGTTTCTTGAGTAAAATGGGATCCTATGACGTAATGGATAGTGCTCGCCGCGTCTTCACACGCATTTGAACCCTTGTTTCTTCAGTTGAGTGGAATCCTATGATGTGGCGAGCGCTGTCCATCAGTCCCTGCCCGCCTCGCCCGCCACGGCCTTGGCCAGAAGCGTCTTCCCGGTGCCTGGCGGACCCACCAGCAGGCATCCGGTTGGGAGGCGGTCGCGCACACCCTTGCAGGAGGGTCATCGAGAACAAGCACTCGACCGAGATCGGAGCACGGCTGACCTTGAGTGTGAATGCTCATACATTCGCGCGGAGGAGGGGGAGGAGTTCCGACGTCGGTCGAGTGCTCGTTCTCAATGAGACTCCTGCCTTGTATTTGTCCGCGCTCCGCAACATCTCCACCAGCTCAACCAACTCCGCCTTGGCCTCGTCCACCCCCGCCACTAGGGACTGATGGACAATGCTTGCCACGTCATGGGATGCCATTTAATTCGAGAGGACTGATCAATACTGCTCGCCGTGTAACAGGATGCCATTGGACCCGAGAAACGAGGGTTAAAAAAAACGTTTGATGACGTGGCGATCACTATTCATCAGTCCCTACCCGCCACGTCGGCGAATGTGACCGGCTTGGTTCCGTCGTCCTCCGTGCCCACCTTATTTGAAGGCCCGTTCTGCCTGCTGGTAGGACCTCGCGGAATTCGCTCGCTGTGTCAGAAGAAGGTATGTACGACGACACATTGAAGCTATGACCAACATCGATCGATAATGATCGATATCGATCACTACAGTCGGCATCGATTTACGCAGCTGTGATCTGTCGAGAGGATGACTTTAAAATCTCGACCAATCACAGCAGGGTGAGTACCGATGGATATCGATCGATATCGGTCATGACTTGACTTGCTTTGTCACGACTCAAGAAGATAGAGCAAAAAATGCGTGCCGATGATGTGGCGGGCAATGTAGGTTCGACCTTACTTGTTGGCGACATTCCTGAAAAGCAAGTACAGCGGCACCAGCGGCACCAGCGGCAACAGCACCATTTGCCAAGGTCTTCCACTCCTGTACTTCTCTGCTCAACGTGAGCGCGTTTTGCGGGATAGGGGGTGTTCAGGGAATGTTTAGGGGGAATTTATGGGACGTTAGGGTACAAGGAGTGTTTCGGGCGTGGTATGGGGTTGTTTAGGTGGGGGTCCAGGGTCGTTCAGGGGGTGTTTAGGTGGTGTGCAGGGTGTATTGTGAGTGACAGAAATGGGTCAGGTGGAGCTGAGAAGTGGACGGGTCCAAGGACCTGCCGTCATCATTCCCTTGGAGAGCACGGCGGAACGTGGGGCGGCCACGGAGCCGAAATCCACTCCCGCCGCTTCCAACCGGCCCATCAGTTTCTCGTCGGGCACCCGCTTGGTCTGCAGGACCGTCTTTCTCACCACGGCGTCAACCGTGGGGTAGCGGCGCAAGTCAGAATTGGTAGCACAGTTTGAAAGCAGTTCATCATATGTTGACTTCAATCAGCGGTGCAAGCTGAAATTGACAGCAACACTTGAAAGCACTTCATCGTATGTTGGCTTCAATCAGCGGTGCCAGTTGGGACTGTAAGCAAAACTTGAACGCACTTCATCATATCTTGGCTTCAATCACTGAAGCCAAGCGCTTTCGACACGGGCTTCAACCGGCTTCAACCTGCACCGCCATACCTTGGGGGCGGCGGCCTTGACAGTGATGGCTTTGGTGGCTTTGACGGAAGATGTGGGGATGGCGCGGGGCGGCGAGGAGGACACCTGGCCGGTCTTCAGCTCGTACAGCAGGCGGCTGGTTCCCTCCTCGATGTAGCGGCGCAAGTTGAATTTGAATGCCAAAATTGAAAGCAGTTCATCATATTAGAGCTTCAAGCGCTGAAACCAAGCGGGGTCGACCCGGGGTCAACCTGGGGTCAACCTGGGGTCGACCTGAGGTCAACCTGGGTCAACCCAGGGTCAACATGGTGTCAACCAGCAGTCAACCTGGGGTGAAGCTGGGTCGACCTTGGGTCAACCTTGGGTCAATATGGGGTCAACATGGAGTCAACCTGCACCGCCCTGCCTCGAACCGCACGGCCTGCACCCTCTTGAGGCTGAGATCCTTCACAAAGTGCGAGTATAGCACCTTGGGGGAGAGCCAGAGGACAGGTGTACAGCGCACTCAACTTTGCCAACCGCCGCACATGACAGACGCGCGTGAAGCTATGGTCGGTATCGATCGATAACGACCGACATTTACCCTGCTTTGATTGGTCGGTAGCACAAATTTGACCTGTCGACGAATCACAGCAGGGTCAACGTCGGTCAATATCGATTGGTATCGTCCATAGATTCATGCGGGGTTTGTCATACGTAGTGTGCCGGTGCACGCCTAGCCGTCCACTGCATGGTGTGCCGGTACACTATGTGATTGGCCCTACGGTAGGCGTGGCAGCGGGGCGTGCAGCGGCGTGCATGGCACCAACCTTGCCACCCGCCCACCGGAGCCCGAAGACCACCGAGAGAACAGGTATGGCAACGCGTGCTATGAGTTCAGGTCCACCCATCTTAGAGACAGCATCTTCGTCTTTCGGCTTAAACCACGGCTTCGGGCCTGGCAAGTGTCGCTCGCCGCGTCAAAAGATGGAATTCATCTCAAGCAACAAGGGTGCTTTGGATGACGTGGCGAGCAATGTTTGCCAGGCCTATCACCGCGTTGTAGGATGGAATTCGACTCAAGAAACGACGGTGAAACAAACGTTGGATGACGTGGCGAGCAACATCTGCCAGGCCCTGCATTGAAATCGGCCATGCCAATATCCATGCCAATATCCTCCAGACCAGGCCCTCGGGTCCAGAGAATCTTGCTCTCGCCGCGTCACGCACGGGGTGTGAACGCACTGGGTGTCGTGTCAGTCAAGCACAGTGAATACCGCTCTGACCGAAAAATCTTGGCCTTACTAACGCGGATACTTGGTAACGTGGAGATGGCAAGCGTCATTCGTTACTCGGTATTCGCGAGTACTTGTCCCTGCCCAGGCGGCGGCATACATGGCGTTGAGCTTGAGAAGGAGGAAGGCGCGTTTCAAGGGGTTTGGGGGGCCGCAGGCCAGGGGCTTACACTCGTTCACTTTTCAGCTCAACTTAAGCCGTGTCTGACACACACAAAACACCCTACACACCCTAAACATCCCCTAACACTCCCTCAACACGGGCTACACAATCCCTTACGTACACCCCCTATCCCATACAAAGCGCTCAAGTTGAGCTGGACAGTGGACGAGTGTAAGCCCCTGCCGCGGGCGGGCTTCGGCGGCGGTGGCGGCGTCTCCTGCTGCTGCTGCTGCTGCTGCTGCGGCTGCACATGGCCGGCTTTTCTCCGCTGCGTGCCGCCCGGCCACTCCCCTCCGACTAGGGCCTGTTGGATAGTGCTCGCCACGTCATAGGGTGGGTGTCGTAGGGTGTCATAGCTCGTGTCATAGGGTGTCATAGGGTGTCGTAAGGTGGCATAGGCTCATAGCCTCGTAGGGTGTCATAGGGTATCGTAAAGAGACGAGGGTTCAAAGTGCATCCGATGACGTGGCGAGCGACATCTGTCAGGCCCTACCTGCGTCGGCTGCCTCGGCGCGCGCGATAAGCCGGCACCGCCTGACCACAACAATGGGCTTGTTATTGTTGAGCGAGCGCGCGAGACCTCCGCCGCCTGACGAGAAGCCGCTCAGCGGCGCCGCCGCCGCCCCGGCCGTTGGCGACGAGCGTAGAGCTGTGCGTCGAACGCCCGCGGTGCCGATCCTGGTGGCTCCTCCCAGGCAGCGCACAGCTCCGCCGCCGCCTAGCGGCATGCTCGCCATGACTCTGCCGACGTGTCCTCACGAAAAAGTCTGTTAGTTCTGGTGTCACCTGCTGGTTATTGGTTCAACCGATGCCGCGGCGCCTGACTTCGGTGGGTGGCGCGAAGCAGAGGGGTGATCCGGCGGGCCCCGAGTTCGATTGGGCTCGGCTTGACGTGCGTCCGTGTTCGGTGGTGTGCTCAAGCCTGTGGTCGATGCCCGGGACGGTGAGCGTGCACTTTTTGCTTACGTGAGAAAAGGGCCCGTCTTTTTCGTTTTAAAAAGAGGGGTACAGTACTAGCATGGATATATAGTAATGGAGGGGGGGGAGGGTACCTTTTCCACAAAACCGCGCGAGCTGACGCGAGGGGTCGCCACAATCGCTTGATGCGCCCCCACGCCTTGGCAGTTCCTAGCAGCAACAGCGCCCTGGTCCTCGGCCCCGTCCCCGCCCCCCAAGCCTCGGGAGCCCCGCGCCCCCGCGCCCTCCCTCCCCCGCGCCGCGTCGCAGGCTCCTCCGCTCCGTGCGTCGAGGTGAGCACGCGAACCATCCTTGTTAAATTAGTCTTCCGATGGCGGAACCGCCGCCCCAGAGTAAGTAGCACTCGTACCCATATCAACACGCCTGAGTGTCGCAGCGTGTCTACCCTGACGTTACACCACCGATGCATGTCAGCTTTAACGAGAGAGAACATGATGGTACGAGTATCGCCAGGCGACGCTCTGGAGAGTGGGCACGGGGCGGGGCGGGGAGTCTTGGGGTGTCCGCCCTAACATGTTACTCCGACGTACGCAAGTGCCGCAGGACCTCCGCGTGCGCCAGCGTCGTCGCCGCGTACACGCGCCGCGCTCCAAGGCCGCCCGCACATACAGCTGTGCACACAGCTGTGCCTCGCATCCTTGCAAACAGCAGCAGGCGCCGTCGTCAGAGCCCGTGACCTCATTGTTCCCGGTCGGGACAAGCAAATATTGCCCACCACGTCATCGACACGGTTTTTGGACATCGTTTCTTGAGTGACATGGCATCCTATGATGTGGCGAGCCTTGCCGTTAAGTCATCGACAGGCAAGTCGATCTCTCGGATCTCAAGACACATGGAATCCTCTGACGTGGCGGTCAATATTTTGCATGGCCCTACCTCGCGGCCCTCTCTGAGCCGCATCCCACCGCCGCTGCTCCCGCCGCCGCCGCCGCCCCCGCCGCCGTCCGCCAGACAGCTGTCCGCCAGCTGCTGCCCTCGCTCGCCGACGGTAAGTCCTGGCAAATGATGCTCGCCACGTCATAGTACGCCGTTTATGAGCCGTTTAATTCAAGGAACCAGGATTATATCTGGATTGGATGACGTAGCGGGCATCATTGTACTCGCCACCGCGTATTATGCCGCTTGATTCAGGTAACGAGGGTAACGAGGGTTCAATATGCGTGTCGATGATGTGGTGGGCAATGTCTACCCGGCCCTAACTGCTGGAGTGACCTACGCCGCTGCGCTCCGGACCAAGGCATTTCCGCATCGCCCCGTCGCCCCGCGCATCAGGCAGCTCCTCTTCCTCGGAGGCAGTCGGCGTCGTGCAACTCGCGTGCTCTTCGGCCGTGACCTCCTCACTCGTTCACGATGCATCTCATCCCGCGAGAGATTGACAAGCTCGCGCTGCACGCGGCGGGCTGCCTCGCCCAGAAGCGCCTCGCACGCGGCAGGGCCTGCCAGAGATTACTCCAAGTGTCCTCGAACGCATTTGCCAACCCTCGGTTCTTGAGTTGAATGCCACCCGCCTGAATTTGCCAACCCTCGGTTCTTGAGTTAATGCCAACCTCCTGCATTTGCCAACCCTCGTCTCTTGAGTTGAATGCCGCCCGCTTGATGATTTGAGCAGATTCTGCCGGGTCCTACCGCGCGGTCTGCGCCTCAACCACCCTGAGGCCACCGCGCTCATCGCGAGCCAGCTGCTGGAGCTCATCCGCGACGGCTTCGAGCACCGTAACCTTGGCGTCGCGCAGCTCATGGATGTCGGTGAGGCTCGGGATCATCCTGACTCGTGCACATTCGCCACGTCCGCGTCCTCCTCATCCTTCACCCGGCCCGGCCCGCATCATCCTCCTCCTCCTCCTCCTCCTCCTCCAACCAGGCCCCGGTAATATCCACGCTATTGTCGTTGGTTATTCAACATCACACAATGCCACTGAACACGGCTGCTTACCACCAACGAGCGTTGTTTGCTACCGGGCCTCACACGCGGGGCGCCGCATGCTCGGCAAGCGCCACGTCCTCCCCGACGTCGCCGGCATGCTCGTCGAGGTTCAGGTCGAAGGCACCTTCCCGGACGGCACCAAGCTCGTCACGGTGCATGATCCCATCTGCACAGACGACGGTGACCTCGAGGCAGGCCTCGGCGGGTGATGCCTGCCACGTCATTTACATACTTCAAAACCCACGTTTATTGACTTACACTTGGGAGTACGAGGGCGGCGTCGACAGCGATGGGGAGGAGTTGGGGGAGCATGAGGAGGACGCCGAGGATACGAGCTCAACGTTTCTTGTTGTGCCCCATGTGTCACCCCGTGACGTGTCTCCGCATATTCTATCGGGCCCTAGCTCGAGCTCGCGCTGTACGGCTCGTTCCTGCCCATCCCGACGAAGGACAAGTTTCCCGCGCCCGAGCTCGACGAGTTGGACGCCGGGGCCAGGGCCGGGGCGGCGGGCGGCAAGAAGCGCAAGAGCCCCAGCCCGGATTCCGCACCGGCCGCTCTTAGCCTCGGCAGGCGGGTTATTGAGAACAACCACTGGACCTACGATGAATCTCTTCCTCATCCTCTGAAGTCTGCATGAGATTCCACCCTCAAGGTAAGTCATACTCCGACCTCGGTTCGAGTGCCTGTTGTCATTGACCCTCCTACTCGGCCCTGTTGGCGGCGTGCATACCCTTGACGGCGACGTCGAGCTCAACTCCGGCCGCGACGGTACGGCTTGGAAGATCATGCCACGTCATTCGCTACTTTTAAGACCGTCGTTCGCAAGATAAGCGTCACCTTCAGTGTGGCAAGCGTTATCCACCGGGCCGTACACTACGTCATTCGATGCTTTTAGGACCCCTTTTACTTGAGTTAAGCGCCATATTGTGACGTGGCGAGCGTCATTAATCGGGCCCTACGCGGCGGCGTGATGGTCAAGGTGACCAACACCGGCGACCGCCCCATTCAAGTGGGCAGCCACTACCACTTCATCGAGACCAACGCTCTGCTCTCGTTCGACCGTGAGGTGTCACTGGGCCGCCGCCTCAACGTCCCCGCTGGCAGGTCCTCCGTAACTAAAGCTCACCGCTTCACACAACGCGTTTAAACCCTTGTTTATCGAGTCAAACGTCATCCTATGACATTGCTAACTAGATTATCCTATGACGTTCCCAACTTCATTTGTCAGCTGATGATGTTCATTGAGTCCCCAGAATGTCTGTCATCCTGTGACATGGCGAGCGTGGTCTACCAGTCCCTAATCGCCGGCACTTCGTGCCGCTTCGAGCCGGGCGAGTCCAAGGCAGTGCCGCTCATCCCCATCGCGGGCGCGCGTATTATCCGCGGCAGGGCCATGTCAAGGGCCTTGTCAGAAATCGCTCACAACCTCCTTCAACACGTTCGCCAACCCTTGTTGAGTTACTGTAATCAGTTATATGCCACCCGCCTTACATATTTGAGCAGTTTATGCTGGTCCTTACTCTGCGGTGGCAACAACATTGTGGACGGCCCTGCCGACGGCCCAGAGGCTCTAGCCAAGGCGATGAAAAACGTCGCAGAGGGCGAGTTCCTTCACGTCAAGGCCATCGGCGCCCCGACCCCGGTAGGGCTGGCCTGATAATGCGGAGCCACGCCATCGTTATCCACCACGTTCATCACGTGACGTGGCGACCGCGGCCCTCCTAATCATAGACTCATGCGATGAAGACTAACTCACCAAACGAGGGTCTCCAACGCGGTGGATGACGTGGCGCGCATTATCTATGTGACCACGTCATCCACCCCCATGTGGCGCGCAATGTCCGTGTGACCTTAGACCCATCATACGCTGGTCCCTGAACGCCGGCGCCGCCCCTGGTCATCCCACGCGCCAAGTACGCGGCCATGTACGGTCCCACCACAGGCAAGGCCCGGTCACAATGGCCCGGTATCATTCAGACTGTTTGCTCATAGTGTCACGGTGTGCCGCACCCTAGGCCTGGTAGTATCCAGACTGTCTCCTCAAAAGTGTACCAGTGTACCTTCCACCCCTGAGGCCCATTAGCATCCAGACTGTTTGCATTTGTTACCTGGCCTCAGTGGCGGGGGCGTACACTGGTACACTGTGAGCAAGCAGTCAGGTTGAGCTGGAAAGGGAACGAGTGGCCAGGCGGAGAAGATGCGGCGAGTGGGTACAGTGGTATAATATGAGCAAACAGTCAGGACGACACGGGGCCTTAAGCACGGGCGACCGCGTGCGGCTGGGTGACACCAACCTATTCCTGACAGTGGAGAAGGACTTGACGGTGTACGGTGAGGAGTGCAAGTTCGGTGGGGGCAAGGTGCTGCGCGAGGGCATGGGGCAGCAGGTGGGGCCCAGCGTCGTCTGACTCCTCCCATGCCTCTTTCTCCTCCTCATTAGCCTCCTCGTTCTCCTCCTCCTCCTCCTCCTCCTCCTCCTCCTCCTCCTCCTCCTCCCACTCCTCCTCCTCTGTCTCCCCCTCTTCCTCCTGCTCTGTCTGCTCCTCTGTCTGCTCCATGTTGGCTCAGTATCGTTCTGAAGTCTGCTCATAGCGTACTCGTGCATGTTCGACGCCTCCCCCTCCTCCTCCTCTCTCCCCTCCTCGTCCTCCTTCCTCTCTTCCCCCTCCCCCTCCTCCTCATCCTCCTGCCCCTCACCCTTTCCCTGTGTCTAATCCATCTATGGCCCAGTGACGTCCACACCTGTTTGGTCATTCTACCAAACACAGTACCACTCACATGAGCATTTCACCAAAAAGGCCTTAGCAACAGGCCGGAGTGGGTGCTGACAAGGTGCTGGACACCGTCATCACCAACGCGCTCATCGTGGACCACACAGGTAAGGCCCTGACTGGTTACGCTCATATTGCACCTCTGTCGCTACATTGGCGCTCATCTGACCATATGTAGCATTCATTTGACATCGCCGGGCTTTGACGCGGCTCCCTGGCCTGGCCACCTTTTCCCGTACTGTTCGCTCATAGTGCGCCTACACACTCGCCATGTCCTGCTCCCTGGCCTGCCCCATCGCTCCCTGACTGTTTGTTTATAGTGCACCTGTCCATACTCGCCGCATCATCCTCCCTGCCTGGCCACTCGTTCCCTGACTGTTTGCTCATAGTGCACCGGTACACACTCGGGCCCTACACACGGGCATCTTCAAGGCGGACGTGGGCATCAAGGACGGCATGATCGTGGGCAGGGGCTTACACTCGTCCACTTTTCGGCTCATCGTAAGCGCTTTGTGTGGGATAGGGGGTGCGTCTAGGGGTTGTGTCGGGAGTGTTCAGGGGAGGTGATAGGGGGAATTAGGGGGTGTCTGGGATGTATTTTGTGTCAGAAACGAGGTTGAGCTGAAAAGTGAACGAGTGTAAGCCCCTGATCGTGGGCATCGGCAAGGCGGGCAACCCGGACGTGATGGCGGGCGTCACCCCGAGCATGGTGTGCGGGGTCAACACCGAGGCCATCGCGGGTGAAGGGTAGGGCCTGGCAGATACTGCTCGAAACGTGCTTCAACTGATCGACACATTCGCCAAACCCCGTTTCTTATCTTATGACGCCCGCCTCATGTTTGAGCGTTTTCTGCCGGTGGCCTGGTAGAAAGCGCTCAAAATGCCCTATTACACGTTCGCCAACCCGCCCTAATCTTCGACTTAAATGCCCCCCGTCTGATGTGAAGAATCAATTTCCTGCCGGGCTCTAGCGAGGGGTCTATCCTCACCGCGGGTGGACTGGACACCCACATCCACTTCATCTGCCCACAGGTGGGGCCTGGCAGATATTGCTCGACACAGCATCCACCGCATTTTGAACCCTCGCTCCTCGCCTCTTGAGTTGAGTGGCAGCCTGTTGAATGCGTTGGATGACGTGTAGAGCAATATGTGCCAGGCCCTACCCTCGGATCGCCACTGAGGCGATTGCGGCGGGGCTTACCACGCTTCTCGGCGGCGGCACCGGGCCGGCCTCGGGTAGGGCCAGTCAGTCACCCTAACACTGAGTTTAAGCGGCGGCCTATAATGTGGCGAGCACCGGTACATCATGTGGTGGATAACCTGGCGAGCACCGGTACACTACGACCCTAGGCTCGGGGACCTGCGCCACGACCTGCACCCCCTCGCCCAACCACATGCAGCTGATGCTCCAATCCACCGACACCCTCCCGCTCAACTTCGCATTCACCGGCAAGGCCCGGCATCATTGGTTCCTCACCCAACATGCTACCTGTATTGAAAAGGGTCTGCACTCCCCATGTATCTCCCACAGTACCACCAAAGGACAGTACGTCAACTGTTGGGAAGAAGGGCACGCTCTTTTCGTTCCATTACGTCTCAATATTATTAATTGACAAAACGAAATCTAATCGATTCCGGGCCTCGTCGACAGGCAAGGGCAACACTTCGATGCCCGAGGGGTTGGACGACATCATCAACGCCGGCGCCGTGGGGCTCAAGCTCCACGAGGACTGGGTATGGCCCGGTATCATCCTGGCTGTTTTATTATAGTACTCGTATACCTTCGCCTCCTCCTCCTCCTCCTCTCCCTTCTTCTCATCCTCCCCCGCTTCGTCCTCCTCCTCCTCCTCCTGATCCTATGCCTCCTCCTCCTCCTCCTCATTATCCTCCTCCTCTTCTGCTTCCCCATTCTCCTCCTCCTCCTCCTCCTCCTCCTCCTCCTCCTCCCCCTCCTCCTGCTTCTCACCCCCCTCTTCATCCTCCTCTTCCTCCCCCTCCTCCTCACTATCCTCCCCCTCCAGTTGAAACCAAAGAGCTCCATTCGAACCCAGCAAAGAGCTCCATTTCAAACCACCGAGCTTCGTTTGTTAGCGGGCCCTGGCACTGGGGCACGACGCCCGCGGCGATCGACAACTGCCTGACGAAGGCGGAGGAGTGCGACGTGGCCGTGACTATCCACACCGACACGCTCAACGAGAGCTGCTGCGTCGAGCGCTCGGTCGCCGCCTTCAAGGTAAAGCCTGACCCTGACCTTGACCCTGACCTTGACCCTGACTGACTCTGAAGGTAGCAAACTACCTAGTTGAAGCGACACGTCCTGTCAACACGCGGTCCACTTGATACTGACAATTGCTTACAAGCTACACAGCTGCTGCGGCGAGCGGTCGGTCAACGCCTTCAAAGTACAGCGCGTTAACAGGTGGGGGCGCTGTCAAGTGCAGGCGCTGACCCTGACCCTCACCTTGACTCTGACGTGGGTGCGGATGGTACCTGGCCTTCTTCTACGGGCCGCACGATCCACACGTACCACTCGGAGGGAGCCGGCGGCGGGCACGCGCCCGACATCATCAAGGTGTGCGGCGAACTGGCCGTGCTGCCCTCCTCCACCAACCCCACGCGGCCCTACACCAAGGTGAGGCCTGACTGTTATCGCTATACTTGTCGAACTAGGCTAGTGCTGGCAATGGGGGGGATTGAACTAAGCTAGTTTAAGCTACTTTAGGGACTAGTGGTTAGTGGGTTAGTGGTTAGTATTGGGAATCACAGTGGGCGAGTAAAATAGGGGGGCTTAAACTAAGCTAGTTCAAGCTAGTTTAAGGGCTAGTGCTTAGTGGGCTAGTTTAGGGGCGACAAGTATAGTGAGGCCCGACTGTTATCGCCCACCACGACATTCAACGCATTTTGAAGCCTCGTTCCTTGAGTTAAAGTCAGTATCGTCGGGACATGTCCCAATCATACCCTCGGGAGTGATGGTCTGTTTCCTCAAGGTTCGGAAACCGGTCGGACTTTCGGCGAGTCGGTCGATGAAACTTTTGAGATGGACACAACTGATTGGTCGAACAGGATTCGGTACCATGTATTCGATACCAGACCGGCCACTGAACTAAAATAGCAGCCCATGACATGGGGGGCAACATCTGACAGGCCTTACACCCCGAACACCATCGACGAGCACCTGGACATGCTGATGGTGTGCCATCACCTTGACAAGAGCATCGCGGAGGACGTGGCGTTCGCCGAGAGCCGCATCCGCGCGGCAGGGCCCGGCGGACATTGCTCGCCACGTCATCCGACGCACTTTGCACCCCGGTATGTTGAGTTGAATGGCCTGGCGGGTATCGCTCGCCACGTCATACAACACACTTTGAACTCTCGTCTCTTGGATGAAATGGCGCCCTGTGACGCGGCGAGCAAGCCCCTGTCATCCGACGCACTATGAAAGCTCGCCTTATGGTTTGAATTGCGCCCTATGACGTGGCGAGCAATATTCGCCAGGCCCTGTCATCCCACGCACTCGGATCCCTCGTCTCATGGATGAAACGGCGCTCTATGACGTGGCGAGTAATATCCGCCAGGCCCTTTCATCCCACGCACTCTGAACCCTCGTCTGTTGGATTAAATGGCGCCCTATGACGTGGCAGGTAATATCCAGCAGACCCTGGCGAGCGGAGACCATCGCGGCGGAGGACATCCTCCACGACATGGGGGCCATCTCCATCATGTCATCCGACTCCCAGGCAGGCTGTCTGCTCCAGTCTACGCGGTCGGAGCCCCTCTACTCTAAGAAACTGGAAGATTCAGTGGTGAGTAGCGTGCTTCGGGGACTCACGACCGACACCCGGCCGACCGGTTTCAGTGCCTTGTCGAGTTATTCAACCCCCAACTGTAAATGAGTGTGATTTACCCCCCAGTTTCTTAAAGTAGAGGGGATCGTACCGCGTAGGTCGTGCCTATACACACCTTGTCTTCCGACACCCAAGCAGGGTGTTTGCTCCCATCGTTACCTGGCGTGAGTGAGGTGTGAAACCGCGTGGTATGCAGGCGTGAGTGAGGTGGGAGCGTGAGGCGTGGAGGCGTCAGTGAGGTGTGGAAGCGCGGGTGAGGCGTGGGAACGTGAATGAGGTATGGAAATGCAAGGCATGGACGCGTGAGTGAGGTGTGACACACACCGGGTAATTACAGCAGCACAACCCGAGCTAATGCGCTTCAATTCTCACCAATGACCCTCTCTACAGGCGATGGGGCGCGTGGGTGAAGTGGTGACCCGCACGTGGCAGACCGCAGCCAAGATGAAGGAGCAGCGCGGCCAGCTAGCCGAGGACAAGGTACGCACCTTCACCTGCACCTGGCATCCTATCAGCTAGCACCTGACTTCCTACTTCATTGGAATCGAATTCACTATCAAGTTGCACCTAACATCCTTTCGGCCTTCACCTCACATCCTATCAACTTGAACTCACGCACAATTGAACGTGGCACCCTATCAAGTGGAACCTGACATCCTACCACATTGAAAGCTTGGAAGCTAATCGCCCATTAAGCTGCACCTGACATCCTATCAACTCGACGAACTGACGCAGGCGGTGGGTCCGGACTGTGACAACTTCCGCATCAAGCGCTACATCGCCAAGTACACTATCAACCCGGCGGTGGCGCACGGCATGTCGCACGTCATCGGCTCCATTGAAACCGGGCAGGGGGGTTACTGATAACAAGCACTCGACCGACCTTGACTCGACGAGCCGAGTCTGCGCGTCTGTACGAGCATTCACCCTGAAGATATGTCATGCTCCGATCTTGATTCCCAATGACCCTCCTGTTCTGAATGACCTCCTTTTCTCAGTGACCCTCCGATTATCATTTATCCTCGGGTGCTCTGTGTCCCATATTGTTGTCGATGACCTTTCTCGTCTCTAAGACCCTCGCTCCTCAGTGACCCAACGCTTGATGATTTATACCCTCGTTGTTCTCAATGACCCTCCTGCCAGGAAGCTGGCCGATCTGGTGCTGTGGAAGCCGGCGTTCTTCGGCGCCAAGCCCGAGATCATCATCAAGGGTGAGGCCCAACCCCATTCCAATGACCCTGGTTTCTGACATTTGGCATAACATGACATGACGTGCCATGACGTGACCCGCCGTTTCATGCTGACGTATCATGCCGTGGCAAGCTGTGACATTACCTGGCATGACGTGGAATAGCGTGGCGTGGCACATGTGATGACGTAGCATGGCGTGGCGAAACGTGGCGTGTCGTTTCGTGTCTTGACGTGGCTTGATGTGGCTTGACGTGGCGTGACGAGGTGATGTACCGGCCTTGATCGAAGGCGGGCAGATCGCATGGGCGCAGATGGGCGACCCCAACGCCTCCATCCCCACCCCGGAGCCCGTCATCATGCGGCCCATGTTCGCCGCTATGCACCCGGGGCGGACCTGCATCGCCTTTGTGTCCAAGCAGGCGGAGGTAGGGTCCGCCAGAAAACGCTAAAAATTACAGATAGTGTGAAGGTGTGTGTGTGTAAGTGTTTAAAATCAGAACAGCCTAATTAGCTATCAACCAACCCACCTAGTACTTGGTCTGTGACCCGTACTTGTAGAGGTACTTCGTACTTGTACAAGTACGGTCAAGTTTGGTGATCTGGCCCAAAGTCAAATGTGTTTCGGTGATTTGGCCAAACTACAAGTTATGATTCCGTGCTACGAACAGACCAGGCACTAGACCACAGAACAGTCTTTAAGGATTCTGAGAAACAAGAACGTAAGACATCACAGGGTGTCATTCAGCTCTCGAGAAACCAGGGTTTAAACTGTGTTGAATGTCGTTTTGAGCGATTTCGTCTTGGCCCTGCCCGGAGGCGCTCGGAGTGGGGGAGTCGTACGGGCTGACGAAGCGGGTGATGCCGGTGGTGAAGTGCCGCGGGCTGACCAAGCTGGACATGCGGCTCAACGACAAGATGCCGGTCATCATCGTCGACCCCGAGACCTACCAGGCAGGGGCGGTGTTGAGATCAAGCACTCCACCGACGTTCAATCTCCTTCTCCTCCTCCTCCTCCTCCTCCTCCCCTTCCTCCTCCTCATTCTCCACCTCCTCCTTCTCCTCCTCCTCCTCCTCCTCCTTTTCCTCACCTCGTCCTCCTCCTCCTCCTCTTACTCCTCCTCTTCCTGCTCCTTCCCCGCGCGTATGCATGAGCATCCACCCGGAAGGTAAGTCATACTCCGATCTCGGCTCGCATGCTTGTTCTCAACGACCCTCCTGCCAGGTCACCGCCGACGGCGTGTCGCTGACGTGCGCGCCCGCCGACTCCCTGCCGCTCACGCAGAACTACTTCCTATTCTAAGCACCCAGAGCTGTGTGGAGAGATGAGCAGTGAGGTAACAGAAGCCGTGAGGAGATCGGAGCCGTGAGGGGGATGGAGGCCTGAGGAGAGAGACAGAAAATAGACAGCAGACAGCGACGAATATAACATAGAGCGATGACGGCGAATAGGAATAATGAGGAGGAGGAGGCCGGGGACGGCGGGTCCATGCTGGACTGGGCGGTGTGGCAGCTCATCGACCCGCTGCTGCCCACGGGCGGGTTTGCACACTCGCAGGGCCTCGAGGCGGCGGCGCACGGCGGGTGAGGCCCTCACTGTTTGCTCATAGTGTACCCGTGTACTAAGGCCCGGTATCATCCTGGCTGTTTGCTCATGGCTTACCAGTGGACCCCCTGGCCGCCGAGGCCCGGTGTCATGCTGGCTGCTTGCTCGCAGTGCACCCGCACACATCCGCCTGCCCTTCCATCACCCCTGCATCCATCCTCTGTCTACCCCACCCAAGGCCTGATGTCACCCACGATGTCGGGCCTTAGCGGCGGGCTGGTGGCGGGCGCGGACCAGCGCGCGGGGCGCGGCAACGACGACGGGTGGGAAGTGGAGCAGTACGCCATCGAGGCCCTGCGCGCTGCCGCTAGCCTCAGGCGGGGCCACGTGGAGTGTTCCTGCTGCGTTTTAGATTGGTCCCAGCTTCCGTTGTTTTAGTTAGATGTCATCAAGTCACGTGACATGGTGAGTGTGAATTGCATGTTACTGCTGAAAGTGACACCCTGTGACGTGGCGAGCGTGATCTGCCGGGCCCTAGCACCAGCCTCCCCTTTGTCGAGGCGGCGAGGCTGACCATGGCACCCCTGGCCGTTATCGCCAGTGCTGGATCTGCCGGTGCAGGCGATGGATCAGCCGGTGACGGGTCGGCTGTTGATGAGGCAGTTGAGGCGTGGCGGCGGCTAGATGCCCGTTTAGGCGCCCACCTCGCCGGAAATCACGTGGCGGCGCGAGCGTCAGCTGCAATGGGAGCTGCGCTGCTTCGAGCTATAGTGGCGGCGTTTGGCGCCGGGATGGGCGGCCCACGGCGCGGCGGTGTGGCGGAGCCCGCCGCCGCTGCGCTCGCCGCAATGAAGAAAGCATCGCGTCCTATCGGGGGTGCGGCGGCGGCGGCGCGGCCGAAAGGTCATCTGGCCGTCGTCTTTGGCGCAGCTGTGGGGTCCATGGGGTAGGGCCTGGCAGATATTGCTCGCCACGTCATAGGATACCATTTGACTCGAGAAACGAGGCTTCATAATACATTGGATGACGGGCCGGACAATATCCGCCAGGCCCTGCCCTGGGGATTCCGCGCAAGCGCGCCGCGCGCCTGTTCATGTACCTGACGCTACGGGACACGCTGAGCGCCGCCACGCGCCTCAACCTGATCGGTCCGCTGGAGGCCGCGGCGGCGCTTCGGAGGTGCTCCAGCGCCGCCGAAACGTTCGCTACCGCCGCCGCCGACGCCGCGGCAGGAGCCGCCGCTGACGCCGACACGAGAGGTCGGGCCACGTCATCAACACGCATTTTAAATCCTCTTTTTTCGATTTAAATGGCATTCCGTGACGTGCGGAGCGATACATGCCAGGCACTTGCCCGCCACGTCATCCAACGCGTATGCAACCCTCGTTTATCGAGTTACATGGCATCTCGTGACGTGGCGAGTAACACATATGCCAGGCTCTAGCGAGGGGATTGTCCGCCGCCGCCGCAGTGGTGAGCCGCGCGGCCACCGCCAGCCCGCTCATCGACATGATCCAGGGGGGCCACGACTCGCTATACTCAAGACTCTTCTCCAGCTAATTGCCGGCAAAATGTATAAAAAGATTCCTGGGAAAAGGAAGGAGGGTAAGACCCCTAGCGACCCGGCAGTGCCAGCTAGGGTGGTTAAGAAGGGGGTTGAAGGAGTGGAGCCAAGGAAGGGGCCAAGTAGGGAGGCCAAGGTGCCTAAAGTCGAACCCCCTGTTGTGACTGCTGTGCAGTCATCAATCAGTGTGGCGGGGGGGAGTAGTAGTAGGGGGGGCGAGGAGAGGGGGCAAGCAGGGGAGGGGAGGGGTAGTAGCAGGGGGGGCAAGGATGGGGGGCA
>Ga0307489_10000047_pt1 | contig 60394 bp, 110 predicted proteins | sample SB12metaG_FD_202247 | JGI IMG/M metagenome (GOLD analysis project Ga0307489, IMG submission 202247) | Sea-ice brine microbial communities from Beaufort Sea near Barrow, Alaska, United States - SB 1.2 | ecosystem: Environmental > Aquatic > Marine > Coastal | place: USA: Alaska | collected... | reverse complement strand
TAGTTTCACGCGCTGAAACCGTAATCGCTCTGAGCCGTGGTTTTGATACTGTCAACCTGCACTGCCCTACCAGGAGGATCTCCGGCTCGACGATGGGGACCAAGCCCGCATTTTGGCAAATTGCCGCGTAACGGGCCAGGCCATATGCGCAGTCGGTCACGGCGGTGCGCGTGGGGCCGTTGGGAATGGAGACGACCGAGCGCCACTTGCAGAAACGGGCGCCCTGCGCGTAGTACGCCTCCGCGCGGTCCGCGAGGCCGTCGAGGCCCTGGCACCACGACTCGTTGGTGTTGGCCAGCGGCTTCAGGCCCTTGTCGACCTTGATGCCAGGGTAGAGGCCCTGCTTGCGAAGTGCGTCCACAAACGGTGTGCCGTCGGCCAGGGGCTTACACTCATTACCATTTTAACTCAACTTGAGCTCTTCCTTACACCGTATAACCCAACTCAACTCATGAACGTGTCCTGGAGTTGCTCAAGTTGAGCTCTCAAGTGAAACCCTAAGCCCCTGCCGTCGGCGGTAGACTGGTAGAGGGTCTCCTCAAACAGAATGGCGCCGCCGATGTGCTCGCCGAGGTTCGGGGTGGTGATCAGGAGCTCGCGGTAGCGGCGGCGGTTCTCTTCGGTGTTCTCCACGCCGACACCCTCGAGGCGCGAGCCGCACGTCGCGTTGGACTCGTCCATCGCAAGGATGCCCTTCCCAGGCTTGGTCATGTTGGTAGCGGTTTCCAAGAGTTCGTCATCGTACTTGCCAGCCTGGGTGACGAAGGAAGCCCGCTTCGCGCCGCGCGTCTTCTGCAGGCGGGGCGCGAGCCGCTGGGCCCCAACCAGGGTGTTCGTCGCAAGAGCCGCCATATCGAGGTGTGGAGGGGAAGGGGAAGGGAGAAGTGTGCGGTTGTATGATGCCTGTGCCCCGCCGCAATTTGTACAATTACTGGTAATGGCTTCAACTGAAACTGGATAATACAGGATAAGGAAAGTTGCCACGTCACCATATGGTCGCGTCCACGTCATCAGCAAGACCACAAGACTCGTTCTCCGTCGTGCATCCGCTCACTTCCCACACATCCGCCGCCCAGTAGCCGACACCTTCAAGATGGCTGCGCTCGGCCACCACGCCGCGTGCGTCTCTGCGGCATCGATCACCGCCGCCGCCAGCACCCGCACCCGCGCCCACACCCGTTGCGACGCCGTGCCCGCTCCCGGTGCTTCACGTTCGGCACCCCCTCGATTGCCCGCCGCCGCCGCCGCCGCCGCTCCCGCCCCGCGCGCCGTCGCCGCGCGCATCACCACCACGCCCTTCCGCGCGACGCGCGCGCCCCTCATCGTGCTCGCCCGCGGCGCCCGCGACGGGGAGAGCGACGTCGACATCCTCGACGACGACATTCTCAGCGTCGCGGACAGCCCCGGGGATGCCGTGGAGGGGGTGCAGCGCAAGCGGGGGAACTGCTACGGGTGCGGCGTGGCGCTGCAGACGGGTCTGCCGGATGTGAACGGGTACGTGCCTCCCGAGGAGTACGAGACGAAGCGGGTGCACCGGCAGCTGCACGGCATGATGCTGTGCTCGCGATGCAACGACCTCAGCCACGGGCAGGGCTGGACACTTCCATTTGCTCCCCAGTCTTCCCCGTATCCACCGTCCTCTCCCCCGTCTCATCCACCGGGGGGGGGTCCCTCCCCCCTCCTCCTCCGCATCTGTCCTCATCCCCCTCCTCCATCGTTATCCCTCCCTTCCGCCCGTTCCTTACCCCCACTCCCACTCATCGGCATCTTTTGTTCGTTCTCCCTGCATTCATCCTCCCGCACCCTTCCTCCTTCCTGCTCATCCTCCTCCCCCTGAGACACGGCGGTGCGGTGAGCTAAAGATGTGTGTTGGCGGCCGTTAGGGCTCTGGGCACAGGCGCATGGTGAACGCGGTGGCGGGGCAGGGCGGCGAGCGCATGAAAACCGGGCTCATCACGCCCAAGGTAGGGTGGTGCAGGCTGACCCTGTGAAACCCAAGTTGAAACCGCCTGAAACTCAGCGCTTGAAACTTGAATGTGATATGCTGCTTTCAACTTCTGCTTTCAAATCCAACTTTCGCCTCTACACCAAGGAGCTGCGCGACGCCATCTCGCACATCCGCAACCAGAAGGTGCTGGTCGTCAAGGTAACGCGGTGCAGATTGACCTTATGTAACCCCAGTTGAAACCGCCTTGAACTAGGCGCTCGAAACTAAAGTGTGATATACTGCTTTCAAATTTTGCTTTCAAATTCATCTTGTGCCGCCACATCAAGGTGGTGGACGTCACGGACTTCCATGGCTCCTTCCTCAACAAGGCATGGGGGTTGTTCGAAACAGGCGCTCAACCGACGTTGTATTTACCAACCGAGTCCGCGCGTCTGCATGGGCATTCGCGCTGACGGTATAAAGGCAAGCTCCGATGTTGGTCGAGTGCCTGTTCTCAATGACCCTCTTGCCACGTTCACCCTTGAAGGTAATTTAATCCCCGATATCGGTCGAGTGCCGTTCGCAATGACCCGCCTGCCACGTTCACCCTGAAGGTAATTCAAGCTCCGATATCGTTCGAGTGCATGTCCTCAATGACCCTCCTGCGAGGTGCGGGACGTCATCGGAGGCAACCCCATCCTGCTCGTGCTCACTAAGGTAGGCTGGTGCAGCTTGACCCCTGCTTGACCCCGAGTTGACCCAAGGTTGACCCAGGGTCGATCCAAGGTTGACCCCTGGTCGATCCCGGGTTGACCCAAGGCTGACACCAGGTCGACCCCGGGTTGACCCCAGGTTGACCTCAGGAGGACCCCAGGAGGATCCCAGGTTGACTGTGCTCGGTTTCAGCACTTGAATCTGACGTATGATGGAGCGCTTTCAAATTGTGCTTTCAATGTCGACTTGCGCCGCTACACCAAGGTGGACTTGCTGCCCGAGGGCACCGACATGGAGGCGCTCAAGGCGTGGTGCGAGGAGGAGGTGGTGGGCAAGCGGCGCCTCACGCTAGCCGGCATCGTGTGCGTGAGCGCCCGGACCGGGGAGGGGATGACCCAGGCAGGGGTGGTATTGGGAACAACCACTCCTCCGACATTGAATCCACGACTCCCCTTCCGCGCGGCTGTATCAGCATCCATCTTCAGGGTAAGTCATGCTCCGACCTCGGTCGAGTGCTCGTTCTCAATGACCCTCCTGCCAGGCCATCGGGGCCATGTTTAGCAACCGCAAGGGCCGCGACGTGTATGTGCTGGGCGCGGCCAACGTGGGCAAGTCCAGTTTCATCCGTGCCGCGCTCAAGTCGATGCGCAAAGACGGCAACTTCCAAGCCCCGGGCAAGCGGTCGGGCTTGGCCGATGATGCTCGACATGTCATCCCAACGACGGTCTTCAACTCCGCTTTCCACTTGTCCTCTTTCGCCTCGGGGACCCTAGCGGCTAATGCTACCTATGACGTGACGAGTAGTGTCTACCAAGCCCTCACAAGCGGCTGCCAACAGCGTCCGCCATGCCGGGCACCACGCTCGGCGTCATCCCGCTCAACGCGTTTGAGAACAAGGGGGTGCTGTACGACACCCCCGGCGTGTTCTTGCACCACCGGCTCAACTCGATCCTGGGCGGGCAGGGACTCATGGATTGAGCTCGCCACGTCATAGGATGCCATTTGACTCATGGAACAAGGGTTCAACACGCGTTTGATGACGTGGCGAGCATTATCCATGCGTCCCTGCGGGAAGGGATGACATCAAGCGGTTCAAGCTGGGCGCGTCGCTGGTGCGGTTCGCGCCCAAGCCGCTGGTGCAGGGGGAGGAGAAGGAGCGGGTCAGCTTCGAGGTAGCGACTGGCAGATATTGCGCGTCACACTACTGACACGCATCTTGGAATGCGTCCGTGGCGACTCTATGCCTCTGCCAACTCATACTTGAATGCCTCATAATCAGATAACTGGTATAGACGACTTCCCTTTGAAACAATTCGACAGTTCCCGGGCCTGGCGACACTACTGAATCCTGGTTCGTTGCGTTCGACGGCAACGTGTGACGTGGTGAGCGATGCTTGCCTGATCCTGCTTGGAGGGGTTGAGTCTGCTGTGGGGCCCGCTGGTGCGCGTGGACGTCGTCACTGCGTCATACAACGCCGGGCTCATCTTCTACGGGCCCAAGGGGATGCGCGTCACGGTGGGGCCTGGCCACGGCGATCGGCCTTCCCTTGTCAGCTCAACCTGATTGGTTGCTCGTATTGTACAGCGTGCCTGTACGCGCTTTCTGCACCCTGAACCCTGGCCTGGCCGCTGCAATTTTCTTCTCAGCTCAATCTGGTTGAGCGTCTGGCCCTCCGTGTCGGTGGTGGAAACGGCGTCACTGCCGGACCCGGCAGTGGAGGCGGCGGCGGCGGCAGCAGAGGCGCAGGCGGCGGTGCGCGCCGCGTGGGCGCAGAAGCTCATCGCCGAGGCTAAAGCGGAGTCGGAGGCGGCGGCGGCGGACGCAGGCAGTGATGTCGGAAGCGAAATCCCGGTCCGGTTGTCTGACATCGGAGCAGGAGCCGCCGGCGCGGTATCGACGGGGGAGGTTGTCACCAGCGTTGAGGACGACGGCAGCATGTATCAGCGGATGGTGCAGGAGCTTCAGGCAGGGGCTTACACTCGTTCACTTCTCAGCTCAACTTGAGCGCGTTTATGGGATAGGGGGTGCGCTGAGGGGTTGTGTAGCCCGTGCCAAGGGGGTGTTCGGGGGTGTTTAGGGTGTGCAGGGTGCTTTTGTGTGTCAGACACGGCTCGAGTTGAGCTGAAGAGTGAACGAGTGTAAGCCCCTGGCTTCAGGTGGTGGGGAAGGACGATGAGTTCGGGGCGCTGAGTGACCTGTCCGTAAGCGGCATGGGGGGGTGGGTGCGCGTGGTGAAGGAGCAGCGGCGCGGAGAGTGTGAGATGGCGCTCAAGGTGTGGGGGCCGCGCGGGCTGGAGGTGTTTGTTCGCACACCCATGCCCACCGCGTTGTGAGCGGTTAGGCAGGAGGTCGGTAGACATGTCATGAGAAAGCATATTCATTTCTTTCCAGTGAAGCCTTGGGAGACGCAAGGAGAAACGCGTATTTCCATGTGAGGTTTTGGGGGCGGGGGGCTTGAGGTGTTCGTGCGCGCGCCCGTGCCCATCATGCGATGTATATGAGTGTTTCGTCGTTTTTACAATTATTCTGCCGGTGGCATGCTCAATCCTCAGTTCCGGCTGTTGTTCGAATCTTTCCACTGAACGCTCCCTTATCATATTAATTCCAGCTACCCCCTCTCACGCTCGCTCACCGCTTGCCCCGTGTCCCGTGCCTGTTATCTCTGGCTGTGTGCCCGTAGTGTACCTCCCCTCCCACGTCCCCCCCCTGACCCTCACCGCGTCTACCCCTTCTTGAACTTTTTCTTCCGCGACTCGATCGCCTTCTTGCGCTTGATCTGGTCCACCAGCTTGCGGTACTCCGCCAGTTGGTCCGCTGCCCCCTTGTGCTCCTCGTCCCACTCCACGCCCGTGTCCAGGGCCGCCCGAATCATGCTCAGCACGTTACATCATGTAATGTACCTGAAGACACGACGGTCCAAGATGTGCCTAATGACGTGGTATGCATTATTGACTCGGCGAGATTGACATGCATCGTTCCCACGATATACATGTCATGTAACTGAAGAAGCGACGGTCTAGAGATGTGTTGAATGACGTGGCAGGCATGGTGACTGAGCCGCACCGATGTCGTCGCCCATTTTCTTTTTGTTCATCCCCGCGCTCTCCAGGATGGTCTCGAACGCGTCCATGAACTTTCGCTTGCGTGTGCTCCACGCCTCCACCATGAACACAAAGTTGTCCGTTCTCCAGGGCCAATCATAAAACGCATGCCACGTCAAAGGATGTCGTTTAAGTCGTCGAAGGAGGGACGTGGTGGCTGAAGTGGCGGGCAGTATCCATGAGTCCCTATCATCAGACGAGGGAACGGATGTGGTGGATGACGAGGCGTAGGCGGGCATCATTCACTCGTACCTATCACCATATGATGTGGTGGATGACAATGATGTGGCGGGCAAGGCACCATTCACTCGACCCTGCCTCCATTTTGACCAGGTCCGCTGGCGACACCTCGTCGCCTTTGCTGGCGCGCAGCGGGCACAGCTTGGTCTCCATCTTCTCGTTCGCCGCCGTCAGCCCCGCCGCCTTGGCTTGCATCTGCTTCACCGACAGCTGCGCGCTCAGCCCGTTCAGCTGCGACTGCTTGCGGGCGTTCTCCCGCGTGCAGGGCCTGGCTGCATTGGGCTCTGAATGTTTGCTCATAGTTTGGCAGTGTACCTGTACGTACTCGCAGCATCCTTCTCTTTGGCCACTCGTTCCTACTTCAGCTCAACTTGAGCACCTTCATGGACTGCGTGGGGATAAATTTAGTGGTTTCCGGGACAAACCACAGCTGTGGCGGCTCATGCTGAGAGGAGAAGAGCACGTTGTACCAAATGGTGATAGCTTGGGTGGTTTCTTAGCAAAATCGCGGCCGTAACGGCTCAAGTTGAGCCGTGAAAAGTACGCCGCGTACGGACCCGCCTGCTTGAGGCGCTGCACTTCCTCCGTCGCCGCCTTGATGCCCGCCTCCGCCTCCGCCACCCGCCAGGGCCTCGCACGGCGTTCCCTCCCCACCTCACACGCAGTTCCCTCCCCACCTCACACGGCGTTCCCTCCTCACCTCACACGGCATTCCCCTTCCAGCTCTACCGACCGGTGTACCGTACACGCTCGCCGCCTCCTCCTACTCCACCCTGCCCCCCGCACGACGTTACCTATTCACCTATTCAGCTCAACATGAGTGGCAGGTACGAAATTACAGCTGTGTTGGCTCAAGTTGAGGTGGGGTGGGACCCGGTGTTCAGTGTACGGCCCTGCCACCTGCTCCCGGTCCAGCGCGCCCTCATTGGACTGCAGCGCGAAGTACACCTTCTGCTTGCCCGCCTCCTTCACGTTAATCTTCCACGTGTCAGGGCCGCGCAGATGCTGTGAAGGACACTTCATCAGATGCCATGAAGCGAGGGCTCAATATGCGTTGGATGTTCTGGCGAGGTGAGTGCCTGGCAGATGTCGCTCGGCAAGTCATACGACTCGACAGGACTCAAGCAAGAATGTTCGAAAGGTTGTTGGCGGTGTAGGGCCCAGCAGGGGTGCTCTCCACGTCATAGGATGCCACTCACACAAACGAAGTGCAAATAACCAGGCGAGCGAAATTTGCCAGGCCCTACCCAAGCTCGGTGAGGTTATCGAGGTACTTCTGCGCCGGGCCCTTCTTGATGCCGTGCTTGCCCAGCGCGTCCGCGATGTTCTGCGCGTTGAACGGCCGGTTCTGCGCGTCCATGTGAGCTAGCACCACGTCCGCCATCGCGCTACGTTTGAAAGAGGTTGCTTTGGGAGCGGCTGAAAGTGTGGCGAGTTGGTTCCCTTGGCCGAAGGTAAGAACTACGTCTGACAGGCGGCACTCTGCTGCGCGGTGCGGCGTACACGGTGTGTATGCGTTTACGGCAGGTGGGATCCGCGGAGAACGACGGAACGACGCGGTTGCGCGTGAGAGGCGCGCGTGGGGTGAAGTGGCGCGTTCCTTGTGATTCTTGGGTGCCCACCTATCCTTGAGCAAATCCGTTGAGGTTCAAATGTGTATAGCGCGGAGCGCGCGGCGGTATATTGTCTCCCCCACCGGATCTGCGCAGAATTCGTTTTGAGTGGACGCTTATGAAGCTAGTTTGACGCTGGGTCGCCAGTCGCGCCCCCAACCGCACGGCGAGCGCTGACGTCGACTCGTCGTCACAACAGCCGGCTGCTCCGGTCGGGTGCACTGTGCTGAGGGCGCTGATCCTTGGCATCCGCGCACAGGTGGGCGCTGGGATGGCCCATGCCGGAACTCTCGAGGGACGCGGGGTGCAGTGCCGAAAAAGCTTTTCGAAGCGCTTCGCAACCAATCTCCGGGCTAGGTCGCCTCTCCGGATCTGCCGCGGCGCCGGCGCCGCGCGGGTACAGGGTTGGGTTTAGGGTCGGTCCGCGGTACCCGGGTGTAGGCTGCGTCCGTCGGCGCGTCCGCTACGCGTCGTGACCCTGTGTGTCGCCGGCTAGCGCCTGTCTCCGGCCACCATTCCTCACTCAGTTCCAAATCTCTTTCACCAACAGGCGCTTCTGAGCTGAGGCTTGCAACACCTTTTGCGATGTCCGCCTCTGTCAACTCCACGATCGAGAAGGGATGCTCGATGCTCATCCACTTCGACCGGGCGGCGGGGCCTCACATGGACTGCTTGCTGATTCTGAATCGGTGTACCGGTGTATCCGTGCACGCTCGCCGCATCCGAGGGTGAGGCCTCTGGGCATCTCAGTCGTCCGTCCCCTGCCCACTGCTCACACTGTTTGCTCTTGGTGTACCACGGCCCTGCTCGGCGGCGTCGGCGACGGAGATCAAGGAGGCGCTGGAGACGGGGAACAACGTGGAGAAGGCGGAAGGATTGAAGAAGGCAATCTCAATGCTGATGAACGGCGAGAGCCTGCCGCATATCTTCATCACCATCGTGCGATACGTGCTGCCGTCTGAGGCAGGGCACGCAGTTGTCAGTTGGGCACTGACCCGAAACCAAACGGAGCAAGCGCAACTCGAGGCGAAGGCGTCCTGGACGTCGGATGCACCTCCTTTGCGACGCAGTCACGACCGCGAGCGGCACCGCGTGTCGCCTGCACCGCCGGCGTGCGTTGCAGATCCATCGTCGTTCTGTGCCCTTGCCCAAAACACGTTTTGGTGCTCGTTTGCGCGCTTGGCATTATCGACTACCGACCCGGTGCATGCCAGTGACCTCGTGGCTTGGATCTGCCGCGCAAACTAGCGGTGCAGCCGGGCGCCGGGCGGGCGGTGTGTTCCGCGGCTGTGACCGCGGCGTGGTGGATGCGCAGCCGACGGCGTCGACCGCGTGTGCACCTTGGGGTGGGACGACTTTCGGGTCGGTGCGCGGGGAGGGGGGCACAAAGTTGCAGTTGGCACCGACCCGATACCAAGCGGAGCACTCGAGGCGACGGCGTCGGCGGCGTCGGATGCGCTTCCTCCGCGCATGGGCCTCGCCTGCGGCCGCGACCGCGAGTGACAACGCCGGCTTGCGTGGCCGAACCATGCGTCGATCCTCTCAAACGTTTTTTGCTTATTTTGGTGTGCGTTTGCGCGCTTCGTCGCGTCCGAGCCGAAAAACGTTCCCGACCCAGTGAAGCACGCGGCGATAGGGGCGGCAGCAGCGCGTCCTCTACACTCGCGAGCGCGAATGCGACCACCGAAGTCTCTGTATCGCGTGTCACGCTGCCTCCGCGCCCCGGCACCCGGCCGGCGTGCGCGTGCGCGGCTGATCCACCGTCCCTTCCTTTTCCTCCATTCAACTTTTTGTGTTTCGTTCGCGCTTGTGCCCTACCACAAGGACCATCTTGTGCAGAAGCTGCTGCTACTGTACATGGAGATCATTGAGAAGACGGACAGCACCGGGCGGGGCCCGACGCTAACACGGCGATCCCCTCGCACCCCAGCCGCCTGCCGTCGTCGCACAGCTGTGTGCTTTCCATGAAACCGTCCCCAAGCTCCCTGCCCCCAAGCTCTCAACGCCGAAGGTTGTCCTGTCACGTCTGACACCTAAATGAGTCTGAAAGATGGCTGAGGTGAAGAGGCATTTGGCGCCGGGCCCTGGGTGTAGGAAGATCCTGCCGGAGATGATTCTGATCTGCCAGAACCTGCGCAACAACCTGCAGCATCCCAACGAGTTCATCCGCGGGTGCACCATGCGGTTTCTGTGCCGGCTCACGGAGAACGAGCTTCTGGAGCCGCTCATCCCGAGCATCGTGGCTAACTTGGAGCACCGTCACTCTTTCGTGCGCCGCAACGCGGTGCTGGCCATGGACCGCATCTACCAGCTGCCCGGCGGCAGGGCCGTCACCGAACCGATAGCGAGCTCGTAGTGTACCAGTGTACCCGTATACACTTGCCACAGCCTCCTCCAGGGCCGTGACCTGACCGATGTTTCAGCTGGTTGCGTGCTCCCAGTGTACCAGTGTACCCGTACACACTCGCCACAGCCTCCTCCCTGGCACGCCTTCCTCTCAGTTGTAAGACATATTTGCCCCAGAGCTCCTGTTTGTTAACAACCGACCGCAAGCTCCAGTTTGACCACCAGACCATCCTATAACAGAACGTCCTCCCACCTGTGTAAGGCTCTGCCCGGCGGGGACATCATGCTGCAGGACGCGCCGGAGACGATCGAGCGGCTGCTCAGCGGCGGCGAGAGTGACCTCAGCACGCGGCGGAATGCCTTTTTGATGTTGTACAACAACGCGCAGGCAGGGCCTTATACACTCCCGGTGTTTTACAAAGCGTCCGGTGCACTACGGGGCAAGCCTGGAGGATCTCTGTACCCGTAGTTTGTGCGGTACCACTACCAACTGTGGGCACTTGAGTGCAGTTTCATTGAGCGGTCGAGTGGCTCGCACTTGAGTGTGCGGTATCTTTGAGCTATTGAGCGGGATATCTCAAGTGTTGTCAGGGACAAACGGCACACAGTTGAGCTGGGAGAAGCACTCAGGTGGCGTCCCTGCGTTTTGGACCGCGCGGTGAGCTATCTGATGGCCAACCTGGAGCAGGTGGCGAACTGGGGGGACATCTTGCAGACCGTGGTGCTGGACCTGATCCGCAAGGTGTGCCGCACCGACCCCACGCAGAAGGGCAAGTACATCAAGGCAGGAGGGTGCAGCTTATACTTGTCGAACTAGGCTAGTGCTGGCGGAGGGGGGTATCAAACCAGGCTAGTTTAGCCTAGTTTAGGGTTAGTGGTTAGTGGTGAGTGATTAGACAGGGGCCTTAAATAGGGGGGGCGTAAACTAGGCTAGTTTAGCCCAGTTTAGGGTTATTACCCTGGTGGGTTGGTTTAGGGGCGACAAGTATAGCTGCAGCTTGACCCCAGGTTGACCGTGCTTTGTTCAGTGCTGTGGTGCGACTGGTGAACGCGCTTTGGAGGCGGCCGCTGCAACACTCAGCAGATCCAGCTACTCGCGGAATGAGTGCACTAATGATGAACCACCTTCAAACCTTGCTGTCAAATGTATCTTGCGACCCTACACTCCGATCATCCTCATGCTGCTGTCCACGAACAACACCTCCGTGGTGTACGAGTGCGCCAACACCCTGGTGGCGCTGTCCTCCGCGCCCACCGCCATCAAGGTAGGGCGCTGCTGCTTGACCCCAGCTTAACCCCAGGTTCACCCCAGGTTCACCCCAGGTTGACCCAGGGTTAACCCCATTTTGACCCCGGGTTGACCCCGGGTTGACCCCAGGTTGACACCAGGTTGACACTAGGTCGACCCGAGTTGACCCTGGGTTGCCAGCGATTGGTCTCAGCGCTTGAAGCTCAATCATGATGTACCGCTTTCGAACTTTGCTTTCAATATCAACTTGCGCCGCTACATCAAGGCCGCTGCCAACTGCTACTGCCAGCTGGTCGTCAGCCAGTCCGACAACAACGTCAAGCTCATTGTGCTCGACCGGTCGGGCCCCAGCCTCATCCTCCCGCACATCACTTGTCAGGCCTCCCAGTATCATCCTTCCTCATCCCTCACATCACTAGTTAGGACCCCGTGTCATCCTCCCTCATATCACTAGTCAGTATGGAATTTAGTATGGCCACTCCAGTAAACAAGAAACCACTCAATATCCGGGCCGTATTATTTGGCTGAACGAGCTGAAGACGAACCACCGCGACGTGATGCAGGAGATGGTGATGGACATCCTGCGCGCGGTGACATCGCCCAACCTCGACATCCGCCGCAAGACGCTGGACATCGTGTTGGATCTCATCACCCTGCGCAACATCGATGAGGTGCGTGTGTACCGCGTTGTGTGCCATGTTGTGTACGGTGTTGTGAGCCGTGCATGCGTGACGTGTGTGTGCTGCCTGTGCGGTATGTGTGCGTGCGTTTGTGCCGTGTGTGCTGCGTGTGCGCGTGTGCCGCATGTGCGCTGCGTCTGTGCGTGGCTCACCCCACATAGATTGTCACGCCTGACTGAACGCCCAAACTAGGCTCCTTGTTCTTACTCACTCCGTTACTGCTGCGTGACTCACCAAGCCACTCACCACCGCCAACTGACCCGCCGCCTCAATTCTCGCTCGCCGCTTGGTTTCTCAGGTGGTATCGATGCTGAAGAAGGAGATCACGAAGAGCCAGGTGGACACGGGCGAGAAGAGCGGCGAGTACCGCCAGATGCTGGTGCAGGCGGTGCACACCTGCGCCATCAAGTTCCCGGAGACGGCGGGGCCTGACAGATGTTGCCTCTGCCACGCTTTTCAACCCTCGTTTCTTGGGGAGAGAGGAGAGCGGACAGAGCAGAGAGGAGGTGAGGAGCGAGGAGAGATCAGAGACCATGTGAAGAGAGAGGATGGAGAGAGGACACTGGAGAGAGGAGAGGATAGAGGATTAAATGGCAACCATTGACGAAGCGAGCACATTCTGCCAGGCCCTGGGAGTCGGCCGGGTCGGTGGTGCACCTGTTGATGGATTTCCTGGGCGACACCAACACGGCGTCGGCGTTCGACGTGGCGATGTTTGTGCGCGAGATCGCGCAGACCAACGATAAGCTGCGCGAGTCCATCCTGCAGAGGCACGGCTTGGCGGATAGTGCCCGCCACGTCATCCATCAACCCTCTCCTCCCGCTCCCGCTGGTCCTCCTGCTCCTCCTCCTCCTCCTTCTCCTCCTCCTCCTCCTCCTCCTCCTCATCCTCCTCCACCACCTCCCTCCTCCTCCTCCTCCTCCTCCTCCTCCCTCGTCCTCAGCTGCCTCCACCTCCTCCACCTCCTCCCACCCCCCCCCTCCTCCTCCCCCTCCTCATTCTCCTCCTCCTCCTCATCCTCCTCCTCCTCCTCCTCCTCCCCCTCCTCTTCCTCCTCCTCCTCCTTCTCCCCCTCATCCTCCTCCTCCTCCTCCTCCGTCTCTTGAGTAAATATGCCACCCTCTGACGCGGCGAGCATTATCAGCCAGGCCCTATGCAGAGGCTGCTGGATTCGTTCTATACCATTCGCAGCAGCCGCGTGTGCGGGACTTGCCTGTGGATCATCGGCAGGGGCCTTCACTCGTCCACTTTTCCGCTCAACCTCAGCCGCTTTTGTCACTGTATAGACTAACGCCGCCCAGCTTGTCCCTCAAAAAGTGCTCACGTTGAGCTGAGAAGTGGACGAGTGTGTAAGCCCCTGATGATCGGCGAGTACAGCCACACGGCGGGGCAGATCGAGGAGGCGCTGGCGACGTTGAAGGCGAGCCTGGGGCCGACTCCCTTCTTCGCGCCGCCGGCGAAGGAGGGGGAGGAGACGGTAGGGCCACATGCATATATAATAGGCCGATTTCGGTGTATCGCCCGCGTAAAATGCCCGTACAGAGTTGCGGACAAAGCGTCAGCGCTCGGCGCGGGTAATCGGGCGCCAGGTTGAATACCCATACTGAGATGCGGACAAAGCGTCAGCACTCGGCGCGGGAAGCGATACACCGAAACCGGCCTATTCAACTCGCCACGACCGTCATCCAACGCATATTAACCCTCTTGTCTTTGGATCACGTGACGTGTCGAGCGGCACATGACCTGTCCTGCATCAAGCACATTACCTGTCGAGCACCACACTTTAACGCTACTCTTTAGATCACTTGACATGTCGAGCATCACATGACCTGTCGAGCATCAATCACATGCCCTGTCGAGCGTTACATCACTGACATGATCTGTGGAGCGTGACATGACGTGTCGAGCATTTCCGTCGCCGTAAATTCCCTTAGGTGAAGGAGGAGGAGAAACAGACAAAGATGACCGGCGGCGGCGCGGTGGCGCGGCCAGCGGTGCTGGCAGACGGCACGTACGCCACACAGACGGCGGCGGTGGAGTCGGTTGCATCGGCCACCACGCCCAACCTGCGTGCGCTGCTGCTGTCGGGCAGGGGGGCTGACTCGGCGTCCTGACTGCTCGCTCGGACAATACCCATACACACTCGCCGCATCCCCCGCCCCAGCCCCCTCCTCTTCCTTCTAGTCCACCTTCTTCTCCCGCCTCTCCTCCTTCTCCACCACCACCTCCTCCTCCGCAAGCGCCTCCTCCTCCACCTCCTCCACCTCTTCCTCCACCTCCTCTGCCTCGGACGCGGCATCCTGACTGCTTGCTCATAATGCGTCTGTACGCGCAGTGAAGCTGACATGGGCAGTGGTTTCATGACCCTGCCCTCAGGCGATTTCTTCCTGGGGTCCGTGGTGGGCACGACGCTGACAAAGCTGTGCCTGCGGTACATGCAAGTGGCGCCGGCGGCGGGGGTGGAGGCCAAGGAGGTGAACCGAACGCACGCGGAGATCATGTTGTACATCGTGTGCATCCTGCGCCTCGGCAAGCACGGCGGGCTGCCGACGCCCATCGACGACGACTCAACGGACCGCCTGATGCTGTGCCTCAAGACGCTGACAAAGCCAGAGGAGTACGACCGGGAGGTGTGGCTGTCCAGCTGCCGCAAGGTAGGGCCGAAGCAGATGTATACCGCGTCGTCATACACACGCGTTCAGATGCCTCCTTACTTGAGTCTGATGAACCTCTTTTTCCCCCTCCTCTTCGTCCTTCTAATCCTCCTGATGCTCCACCGCTTCCTCCTTCTCCCCTCCGCCTCCTCCTCCTCCTCCTGCCACATTGCATCCTATGACGTGGCGAGCAACATCTGCCAGGCCTTGAAGCCAGGCGTTCGCCGGTCTCATCGACGACAAGGTTCGGCAGCAGGAGGAGGAGGCTATGGACAAGGACGCGCTGCCGGTGAGCCAAGCGGACGATCTCATCGACTTCTATCACCTCAAGAGCCGCAAGGGCCTCTCGCAGGTCGGGCCCACTACATGACCGATGCATATTTTGGGTCATTTCCACCCCGTCAGTATGGCCACTTTGGCCATTTTACCCCATCAGTACGGCTGTTTGGGTCCTCTCATCCATTCAGTACGCACATTTGGGTCATTTGACTTGTCATGATGGTACCAAAAGGGGCTGTTGCAATATTATCATGGTCCGCGAAGGTGAACACTATACCCCATAGCTCATACGACGGTCATTTGACCAGAAGTCCTCTACCGTGCTAAGTCGTTCCCTGCACAAAGGTAGAGCTGGAGGACGCGGTGGCGACGGATCTGAAGCGCGCGACGGGGTTCAACAGCGGCGGCGCGGCGGACGAGCGCAAGCTGAACCGCGTGCTGCAGCTCACGGGGTTCAGCGACCCCGTGTACGCCGAGGCCTACGTCACCGTGCACCAGTACGACATTGTCATGGACGTCACGGCGGGGCCTGCACACGGCGTTCCCTTGTCAGTGCTCACCTCAACCTGACTACGTTTTTTTCCCTAGTCGCCTCAACCTGATTGCGTGTCCCCAGCTCAACCAGGCTGTTTGCATCCCCGCTGTGGTGGCGGAGGAGTCACCAGCCACTGGAACATCAGTCAGCACACCCCAGACACAACCCGAACCTAGCTCGCAGATAGGCACCACAAACGGTGCGAACAGGACTCCAAAGATAGATTACAGAAACCACTCGCAGTGTATAGTCAGGCCCTGCGTTATGGTGGTGAACCGCACGGACGAGACATTGCAGAACCTGTGCCTGGAGCTGGCCACCATGGGGGACCTCAAGCTGGTGGAGCGGCCGCAGAACTACACCCTGGCCGGGCAGGAGACCAAGCACATCCGCGCTAACATCAAGGCAGGGCCCGGAACACAACATTGAAACACAACTTTAGTCGAGCGCTTGTTACCAATGAAGCCCCCTGCCTCGTCTCTCATCCCCGCTCGCGTTCAACGCTGCACTCATCGCCTGCTAGAGCCAGGCAGTATTGCCCGCCTTGTCATTGACACGTCACTTGAACTCTCGGTGCTTCAGTGAAACAGCATCCTCTGACGCGGCGAGGAATGTTTGTGCGGCCTTATAGCACGGTGAGCAGCACGGAGACCGGGGTGATCTTCGGCAACATCGTGTACGAGAGCAGCGGGAGCGACCGCAACGTCGTGGTGCTCAACGACATCCACATTGACATCATGGACTACATCAGCCCTGCGTCGTGCGCGGACATGGCGAGGCCCGGTGTCATCTCATTGTTTGCTCATAGTGAACCTGTATACCTCCTCCTCCTCCTCCTCCTTCTCCTCTCTTCCTCTTCTTCCTCCTCCTCCTCCTCCTCCTCCTCCACCTCCTCCTACTCCTCCTACTCCTCCTACTCCTCCTACTCCTGCTCCTCCTGCTCCTCTTCCTCCTCCTCCTCCTCCTCTTCTTCCCCCTCCTCCTCCTCCTCCCCCTCCTCCTTCTCCTCCTCCTCCTCATCTTCCTCCCCATCCTACTCCTCCTCTGATGCATCATCCATATGACTGTTCGCTCATCATGTACCGACACGCATGCGTCTGACCCTGCGCGGCGGCGTTCCGCAACATGTGGGCGGAGTTCGAGTGGGAGAACAAGGTGGCGGTGAACACGTCCATCACCGACGTGCGCGAGTTCCTAGACCACATAGTCGCGTCCACCAACATGCGCTGCCTCACGCCGCCTTCCGCGCTCGAGGGCGAGTGCGGCTTCCTGGCCGCCAACCTCTACGCCAAGTCCGTGTTTGGGGAGGACGCGCTGGTCAACGTGAGCGTGGAGAAGCAGCCGGCAGGGCCGCAGCAGATCATGCCTGCTCCTGCTCCAACATCTTCCACATTGTGGACCCTGGTTTCTTGACTTCAATGGAATCAGGTGACGTGGCGATCATTATCTGTCTGGCCATCACGGCGGGCGGACGGCAAGCTGGGCGGGTACATCCGCATCCGCTCCAAGACGCAGGGTATCGCGCTGTCGCTCGGCAGGGCGGTGCAAGTTGACCCCAGGTTGACCCCGGGTTGGTCCGCGCTTGGTGTCCGCGCTTCAGGCTAATGTGTGGTGAGCTGCTCCAATTATTTGCTGTCAGCTTCAACTTGCGTCGCTACATCTCGGGGACAAGATCACGCTGAAGCAGCGCGGGCCCAGCACCACCAGCGGTGCTGCCTAGTGCCTAGTCCAGTTGCGAGAGGGGGGGAAGTGATTAGCTGTGGGGCGTGAGGCGGGCGGGGGATCTTCCAGGGTCTAGGGTGCCGTGTAAGGAGGGTCATCCTGGGGGTCCAGAGGGGTATTCCTTGGGGTCCAGGGTGGTATTCCATACTCCAGGGAGGGTTTCAGGGATATTCCATAGGGTCCCATCTGGTATTCTGTGGTGTGTTCCGAGGGAATTTTTGAATGGGATTTCGAATGTGGATCTGTTTGCGATACCGATTGCGATTGCGGGAAAGCGGGCAGCAGCCATCCACGCACCGTGCGGTGCGCGGGGCCTGCTTTCAATGGGGGAGGAACACTGACTGCCTTGCACACTGTGTGGGCGGTCTGGAGGGTGACTGATTAAATGACGGGGAGCGTCTTCCCGTGCTATTATGGGATAAATGGTTTGCTGGATAGCGAGCACAATTTTGATACCAGCTATACTCTTACACCACCACGTCCATCACGTCGCCTGCTAGCAATATACTTCCTCTCTGATGAAGCTCCACTGCTGCACCCAGTCGGCCGTGTGTGTGAATGTGTGGGTTATTATAACACTCCATCCAAAAGACCAACTAGCTCATCAAGCCACCTCAGAATACAACATAATTTTAGAAAGTATCAATGAAACAAAGCGCAGATTAGGAACCACTGTCAGACTGTGGCCACGGGACCACAGCGCAGATTAGGAATCTAAGCTCAACATAACTGACTCCAATCAACTAGCTGCCCCCAGTAATTTTGATATCACCGACTAGCTCAGGCACCCCCGAATTGAATGTCGTATATTCTGGGAACACCTGCAAGCACTCCCCGGTGCTAGAGCCTGACACATATTGCTCGCCATTTCATGGAATGCCGTTTAAATCAAATGAGGGGGATTCAAAATGCGTTCGATGATGTCGTGGGTGATATCTGACAGGCCATACCCAGTGCACCTGGGCGCGAATCGCACGTACCCGCACACTCGCTCCGCGCAAAACTGCACGAACCCCCAAAGTTTGTTGAACTCCGCCTCTCTCACTTTCAACTCCTTCTCCAATGCCTTTGGATTCACGCTCAGCACCCGGCGAGATTCCTCGGGCAGCGCTTCAAACGAAATCGGGGGGGCGTTCAGCACTGGGGTCACCAGAGGGCAGGGCCCGGCAGAAAATGCTCCAATGGTTACAGACAGGGTGGCCATGGCCTTCAACTCAAGAAAACAGTGTTTACGGATGTGTTGAAATATTCCAGGCGCCTTAGCCTGACTGCCTCCTCATAGTGCACCAGTGTACCAGTGTACCCTACGGGTTACTGCTAGACTCTCACGCGATGCATTATTTGACAGAAGCGAAGCGCCGGATGGGAAACGTGAGGAGCAGACTGAAGCTTAAGCTCCGAGTCCAGCTAGATACAGGCTACTCATCATACAGCCAATATTTCTGCCGGGCCCCGCCAGAGGTTCGCCTCGACCGAAGATCCCGCTGGCCTCCAACAGGGTCAAGCTCTTCTCCACCAGTGCGCGTTCGGTCGGCCGGATCACAGGGCCAGGCAGCTGTTGCTCGCCACGTCAAAGGATGAAATGTAATCCTCTCTCTCCTCTCTCCTCTCTCCTCTATCACCTGTGTCATTTCTCCTCTCTTTTCTCTTTGTGTCTCTCTCCTTTCTCTTATATCCACCTTCTCCCATCTCCTCACTCTTCTCTCCCCTGTCATCTCCCCCTAAAAGCACAAGTTTGATAATGTGCTGGAAGACGTGGCGGGCAATATGTGATTATTCCTACCCAGAAACCCACACCGCCGCGCGGTACTGGGGCCCGGTCTGCTTGAACTGCCCGCCGGCTTTCGTGGGATCCACGTGCTTCCAATACGTGCGCATCAGCACCTCGTGGGTAATGCGGTCTGCGTCGTACGTCACCTTCATCCAGAGCCTGTTAGCTTTCTCGCCACGTCATCGACACGCGCTTTGAACTTTCGTCGTTTTATGACCCAGTCGGCTTATGACGTGGCGAGCAACAGCAATGTTCGAATCGCCACGTCATGGACGCGCATTTTGAAGCCTCGGTTGACTGCCTATGACGTGGCGAGCAACAGCAATATTGACACGCACTTCGAACCCTCTTTTGACGAGTCGGACGGCTGCCTATGACGCGGCGAGCAACAGCAATGTGCCAGGCCCCACCTTGACCGCCTGCACGGGCGTCGCAGCCGGGTCAGCTTTTCGGTCGACGCCGCCCGCCACGCCGGGCACCACATCCTGCACGCCCGCGTACTTGAGGTCGTTGTACTCCCGCTCGAGGAAGGCGCTATTGCCGCCCGCGAGGTACAGGGTCTCGATGGTCTCGGCGGACGCGAAACCGGGGTGGGCCAGGGTGAGCGCGACGGAGACCGCCGCCGCCGCCGCCGCAGCAGCAGCCGAGGAGCGGCTGGGAGGCAGCGCGGACGCGGCGGAGGTGGCGACCGCCTTCGCGCCCCGGCGCCGGCGGGTGCCCTGCGATGTCACCTCCACGGTCAGTGCTGCTGTCTGCACGGTAGCAGCACGAGCAGGGTGCCGACGGGAATGCGGCAGGTTCGAGCAGCGGCGACTGGCGGGCCTTGGAGACGACGCCGACGCCGGGGGCGCGAGGGGAAGCAGGGCCGGCGATACGGACATCGTCACCCGTGGTTCAGTCAGTGAAAGCGCCGCGATTTGTACAAGCGCGTCTGCCGATGCATGCCGCACTCTGGAACAGCTTGTCGTATATTCTGTCGCTGTCGAGCTGTCTTGATGACGTGGCGCTATCCATCCTTAGCTACGCCTCGAGCCACCGTCTATAGCTCATCTTTCTCTGCGTGCCTTGGCGCCACAACGCGGCGTCCCTGTGTACCCAACCAACCCAAGACTCCATCGCTGCGAAGTGCGCGTGGAGTCCAGGCGGCGTCACGGTCACATCAGATACCGCCACGGCACGTGTTATCGCGCGGCAATATAAGAATTTAGCGCTTTGAAGAGTTTATTGTCCGTTTGGGAGCGCTTTCGGCGCGGGCGGTGGGCTCGCGCGGCGCGGCAAGATGGCCATCCTCATCATCACCGGGTTCGACCACGAGGAGCAGGTGCGACGCCCGGTCGCCGAAATCCCGCGCACCCACGCACGCATGCCCGGTCTATCCCACACCCCATTTATCCGAGGACCTACAGCTCGAGGGTGCTCACTTTCAATTTCACGTCATCACAGCTGGACAAACCCGAAGGCGTTGCTTGTGCTCCGCCCCCCACCCCCTGCCACCCGCCCCCCACCCCCTGCATATTGCCCCGCGCCCCGCACGCACACGCTCCTTCTAGCCGAGGACCTACGCAGGCCACTGGCCACTCGGCGTGGGGTGCCAACTTTCAAACTTCACAGCTGGACACTACCCAAGCCGTTGCTTGTGCTAAGCGCGCGTCGTCGCCGTCGCCGTCGTCGCCATCGTCGTTGCCGCGCCGCGTCTATACAGTATCGCCGCGGCATGCAACGCTCCGCGACGGGGCGCCAACCTTCCGACCGTTGAAGAGTCACTCCTCACAGTCGTGTTGTTTGCGAACAATCCAGAACCACAACAAAAACTCACAAGAACAGCGCCCTCTGCTGGACCATCGCCGCTCGCGCTGTCCACGGCGTGCGCCGGTATCCGTGCACGTACCCACGCGCGATGGCGCGACACAATCGAACATTCACACACGCCCCTGACGACTGCGCAAACCTAAAGCTACCCAACCCCCGCCTCCTCTCCCCTCCCCTCCCGCCCGTCGCCCATCGCAGCGTGAGATTCTAAGCCTGGCGGAGTCGGTAGGGCCTGGCAGATACAGCTCGCCACGTCATAGGAGTCCATCTAACTCAAGAGACGAGGGCTCACTCTCGCCTCTTCACTCTCGCTCCTCCCTCTCATCTCTCCCCTATATCCTCTCTTCTCTCCTCTCTCTCCTTTCTCTCCTCTCTCTCCTCTTTCTCCTCTCTCTCTCCTCTCCTCTCTCCTCTGTCCCCTCTCCTGTCTCCTCTCTCCTCTCTCCTCTCTCCTCTCTCCTCTCTCCTCTCTTCTCTGGCCTTAAAACGCGATTGGTGAGGTGGCGAGCAGTGTCTGCCAGGCCCTAGGAGGCGGTATGCGCGACGGTGGACGTGCAGTTCACGGCGGACAACCCGTTCGACTTCTGCGTGGCAAAGACCACCAACTCGCGCAAGTACGAGCTGGCGCGCACGCTGTCCAAGCCTGTGGTCACCGTCAGCTGGCTGCGCGACTCCGCCGCCGCGGGTGCGCTGCTTCCCGTGGGCGGGATCGCTCCCCAACTTGACTTAATGGTCTTTGAGATACCTACTCCGCCTTCTCTTCCTCCAGCCTGCTTATCTTCGTAGTAAGCCCATCCCCCTAATCCTCCTCCTCCTCCTCCTTCTCCTCCTTCTCCTCCTGCTCCTGCTCCTGCTCCTGCTTTTGCTCTTCTGCATGCTCTTGCCCCGCCGCCTCCGCATCTCGTGGTGTTAGGTAGTCCGGGCAAACGGCTTGAAGTTTAGCTGGGTGACAGGAGTCATGTAAGACCTTGGCTGCGGGCGACCCGGTTGAGGATGGGTACCGGCTGCCCGCGTTCAAGGGGCTGTGCTTGTGCGTCACGGGGTACACGCAGGACGAGCGCGCGCAGCTGGAGGCGCAGGTGGTGGCGGCCGGCGGCAGGGGCTTACTCTGGTCCACGTTTTTGCTCAACCTGTTCTGGGACTGAGACCACCTAACTTATCCCTAAAGAAATGCTAACGTTGAGCTGAAATGTGGACGAGTGTAAGTCTCTGGCCGGCGGGATGTACACCTCGGACCTGGTGAAGGGCCAGTGCACGCACCTGGTGGCGTCCAACACCAGCAGCAGCAAGTTCAAGCACGCCAGCAAGTGGCAGGGCCGTCGCTACCCGGGGCTCCCAATCGTCGTCTTCTCACCTCAACCCCTGGGATGTAACTGAGACCACACAATATATCACATATACAGGTCTTACGTTGAGCCGAAAAGGGACAGCGTGCACGGCCCTGGCACAAGGGACGGCGTGCACATCGTCACCCGTGCGTGGGTGGAGGAGTGTATTGCCCGGGCAGGGCGGTGCACGCTCACCCCAGGTTGACCCCCATTCACCGCCGCTTGGTTTCAGCGAATGCAGGTAGAATGTAATGAACCGCTTTGAACTTTGCGTTCAATTTTAACTTGCGCCACTACACCCGGGGCCAGCGCGCAGACGAGGCACGCTTCCCGGTGGTGGGCGGCGTCAGCGGGGGGGGCGGCAGTGCTGCGGCCACGGACACTGTCGCCACGGCGGCGGCGGCTGCGGCGGCGGCGGCGGCGGCGGCGGCGGCTAACCCCGCAGTGGCGTGGGACAACCCCTACCTGCTGGGTAGGGCAGTTCAGGTTGACCCGGAATTGAACCTGATTTGACCGCGCTTGGTTTCAGTGCTTAAAGCTGCAATATGATGCACCGCTTGACCTCGGGTGGACCCATTTGGTGTCCGCGCTTGAAGCTGTAATATGATGAACCGCTTTCAAATTTTCCACCAAATTCAACTTGCGCCGCCTTACCGCGCTTGCTTTCAGCGCTTGAAGCTGCATTAAGATGAACCGCTTTCAAGAGTTGCTCTCAAGGTTTATATTGCGCCTCTACAACTGGGCACGCGCGTGCACTTGTTCGAGCTGGGGCCGCCGCGGGGGTCGGTGGAGTCGGCACGAGTGACCCGCCTGATGCGGGCGGGCGCCGCCCCCGCCGCCACCGCCCCGCATAAAGCAACGCACATCATTGTGAGCGCCGCCGCGGCGCCCGGCAGCCTCAAGCTACTCAAGCCGCACAGGAAGGGGCTCGCCCTCGTCCACTTTTTGTGAGATGTACCAGGTGGTTTCAGTGTGGTAGTGACCAAAAACGTCCCCAGGTTGATCTGAAACGTGAATGAGTGCAAGCCCCTGAGCACAGAGAGCGCGTGGTGTTCCCCAGCTGGCTCGAGGCGTGCGCGGTGCTGGGAGGCGTGGCGGCGACGGTATGGACTGATAGATAGTGCCCGCCACGTCATCACACGCATTTTGTATCCTAGTTACTTGACTTGAACCCTCGTTACTTGACTCAATTAGCATCCTATGACGTGGCGGTCCTATGCATCAGTCCCTGGGCGACGGAGGAGCACGTGGTGCCGGCACACCTGTACACGGGAGCCGCGGGCGTGGCGGAGGCCGCGGTCCGCGGGGGTGGTGGCCTTGGTCGGTCTGACAGTATGCCTAATATGCCGCTCAGCCAGGCGGGAGGCTTATTGTGAACACGCACTCGACCGCCTTTGAATCTCTTCTTCCGCCTCCGCATACTCCGCGCGTCTGTATGAGCGGGGGTAAATTGAGAACAAGCACTCGACCGACGTCGAACCTCCTCCTGATCCTCCGCGCGTCTATGTGATCCATCACACTGAAGATAGGTAAGGCATGCTCCGATCTCAGTAGAGTGGTTTCTCTCAATGACCCTCTTGCCAGGAGGCGGAGGGCGGGGGCGGGGCCGGGGGCGGGGGCAAGGGTAATAAGTCACGCTTCAAGCACGACACAGCTAACACCGCCGCGGTGGTCGCGGCGGCGGCGGCGGCCATGGCAGCGGGACCAGCGAAACCGTCGCGGCGCGAAACCCCGGCGGCGCCCAACCCCCTGACGCGCACCGCCGTCGCTGCAACGGCTGCGGCTGCGGCTGTGGAAGCCGCCGCCGCAGCCGCCGCCGCCACCGCCGCAGCAGCAGAGGCATGGCCTGGCACATATTGCTCGCCGCGTCAAACTGTGCCGTTCAACTCAATAAATGAGGGTTCAAAGTGTGTTGCATGACGTGGCGAGCAATATCTGCCAGGCCATAAGCGGAGGCGGCGGCCACCGCCGCTGCCGCCAAAGCTGCGGCCGCCGCCGCCGCCGCCGCCAGGGAGGAGGCTGAGAATCGCCCCCCGCCCGCGGCGTCGGCGGCGACGGCGGCGGCGGCGCGTGCACGGGCCACAGACGTGGGGTGCTCGTACGACGCGGGCATGGGAACGGGCCCCGCCGCGGCAGGGGGGTTATTGAGAACATTGTCTCGAACACACAACGGAGCACCACTTACCTTCAGGGTGGATGCTCTTACAGACGCGTGGACTCGCTTCGTGGTGGCCAGACCGTCGTATGCGCATGGTCCCTCCGCCCGATTTCGGATCGTCCGTTCAACGTAGGGCGAGGTACGGTTCTCGTTGATCCTTCTGCACGGGCACGGAGCTGCCGGCCACCGCCGTGGAGATCCCGGAGACGCGGCACGCGATGGAGGGCGAGGGCGAGGGTGGGCTGGGCTCCGGCCCTCCCCCGTTCGACGGTGTGCGCATCGCGCTGAGCCCGCTGCTGTCCAAGGAGGAGGCAGGTGCCGGCGCCACTCCTTCCCTCACTACTTGCTCATGAGGTGCCCGTACCTTGTACACACTTGCCGCCTCCTCCTCTACCTCCTCCGTCTCATCGTGCACCGGTACACACGTTATGCAGCAATCCGCTTGCATTCGTTTCGCAGCTTCCGCCTGGCCATATCTTTCCATCTGGCCACACGTTCCCTTTCGAGCTCGGATGTTGGCCGTTTGACGGTGAGGTCACTTCATACCTCCAAGGTGCCGAGCTGAAAAGGGAACGGCGCATGATACCCTGGGTGGAGGAGGACGCGGCGCGCGAGTTCATCGCCGGCGGCGCGGGCATCGCCGTGGCCATTCCCGGCGGCGGCGGCGGGTGGGGCCGCTCCTCCGCGGCGGTGGCGGCGGCGGCGGCGGCGGCCTACATCGTGTGCCCGGCGGCTCCCACCCCGGTGGGGACTGATGCATAGTGCTTTCCACGTCATTGAATGTCTTGTAACTCAAGAAATCAGGGTTGGAAGTGCGTTTGATGACGTGGCGATCAGTATCGATCAGCCCCTACACACCGGAGGAGCGCCGCGCGCTGGACGCCGCCCCCGACTCCGAGCGCCGCCGCCACGTCAGCTGCCATTGGCAGGGCTTTATGGTTTCCCTCCCTCTCCCCTTTGACTCATCTCTATATTCTCTCCGCTCCTCGCTTTACTCTCTCATTTCCTCTCTCTTCTCTCTTCTCCTCTCTCAGTCTCTTCTCTCTCCTCTCTCTCTCAAGTCTACTTAGGGCAGTCATTGCTCGCCACGTCATACAATGCCAGTGAAGAACTCAGCAAGCGAGGTTTCAAAATGCATGTCAATGACGTGGCAACACAGCATCTGCCAGGCCCTCGCCATTGGCTGGAGACGTCCGTGAATCTGGGCTTCGCTATCCCCCTCACCGGCGGTGGCGGCAGGGGGGTTCTTGAGAACAAGCACTCTACCGACGTTCAATATCCTGCCCCTTTCCCCGCGCGTCTGCTCGAGCATGCAACCTGAAGGTGTGACATGCTCTTATGCCCAATCTCGGTTCGAACGCTTGCTCACAATGACCTTTCTGAGCGGCGGCGGCGGCGGCGCGGCGGGGAACCCGGCGTACCGGCCGCTGCCGTGCGACGCGCCGATGGAGAGCATGGTAGGGCGGTGCAGGTTGAACCTATGAAACCGATGTTGAAAGCGCCTGGAACTAAGCGCTTGAAACTAAATTATGATGAAGCGCTTTCAAATTTTGCTTTCAAATTCAGCTTACGCTGCTACAGCATGGCGGGCGTGAAGGTGAGCACCTCGCAGTACGACGAGACCGTCAAGTCCTGCGTGCACATGCTGTGCCACCTCCTGGTAGGCCGGTGCAGGCTGTCAGTATCCAAACCCGCGTTGAAAGCGCCTATCGGTCCAGCTCTTGAAGCTATTATATGATGATTTGCTTTCAAACTTTGCTTTCAAACTTTGCTTTCAAACTTTGCTTTTAAACTTTGCTTTCAAATTCAACTTGCGCCGCTACATTCTGGGCGCGCGCTACAGCGACCGCCTGGGGCGCAAGGCAGGGACTGATGAACGGTTCTCACCACGTCATTGGATGCCATGTAACTCAAGAAATGACGATTCTGACGCACTGATGGATAGTGCTCGCCACGTCACAGGATGCCATATAAATCAAGAAATGAGGGTTTCTAATGCGTTTGATGACGTGGCGGGCCATCTTTCCTGGTCCCTACCACGTCACCTGGTGCCATACATGTCAAGAAACGAGGATCTCTGATGCATTTGATGACGTGGCGGCCCATCTTCCCTTGCCCCTACCACGTCACACGACGCCATTCAACTCAAGACACGAGGGATCCAAATGCGTTTGATGACGGGGCGGGCACTATTGCCTGGACTGTAACGCGTACCATATATGGTATCTTATACTACCCGTAGTAAGTAGGCGCTTGGTGATCTTCACCAAAAGTCATTTGACTTTTGGCCAAATCACCAGACTCCAGCTTGGTAGAAGTTACTAGCCCACAGACTAGGCACTATCCACCAGTCCCTAGCGCAAGGCGCAGACGCACCTGGTGGTGCCGGTGGCGGAGGGTGCCAAGTATAAGGCAGCAACAGGCTGGGGGCTGCACGTCGTCACGGTGGACTGGCTGCACGCATGCGTGGTAGGGCGGTGCAGGTTCAAACCGGTTGAAATCGGTTGAAACCCGTGTTGAAAGCGCCTGAATTCAGCGATTTGAAGCTGAAGTATGATGAAATGCTGTCAGACTTTGCTTTCATATTCAACCTGCGCCGATACAGCGTGGCGGAGGGCCGGCGGGTCGAGGAGGCTGCCTTCGCGCCGCTGCCGCCGCCGGAGCTGGAGGAGGAGGAGGAGGAACCGCCGCCGCCGCCGCCACCTCCGCCGGAGGAGGAGGAGGCGCTGCCGCCGCCGTGGGAGGAGGAGGGGGAGGCAACGGCGGCGACAATGACGGCGGAGGCTCGGGGCACGGCGCGGGGCACGGGCGGCGGTGGCGGCGCTGGCGGCGTTGACTCCTTGCATGTGCGATCTGACGGGGGCGGCGGTGTCGGCGGCGGCAGCGGCGGCGGCGGAGGTGGTGGCGGCGGCGGCGGCGGTGGCAGCGGTAGCACAGTTGCAGCTGACGCCGCTCGGCGCCTCTCCGCGGGATCCGCCGGGACGTCCGGCGGCGGTGGCGGCGGGGGGGGGAAGCGAGACCTGTTGCACGTGTTGCAGGCGTCGCAGAACCCAAAGCCGCCGTCGCAGAACGGTGCCGCCACAGCCGCGGCCGCCGCGTCGTCCCGCGGCGCTCCCTCGGCGGCGGCAGCAGCGGGGGCGGCCTGGGTGGCGGCGGTTGGGTCGGGGGCGGAGGCAGTGGCGGCAGCGGCAGGGGCGGGTGGTGGCACGCGGCGGGGCTCCGCAGGCGTGCCGCCAGCACACACAGCAAAGAAAGCGGCGCCCGTGGCGGCAGCGGCGGCCGTGGCTGCTCTGTTTGGGTCGGATGATACCACGCAGGGGGGCAGCGGGGGCTCTCAGAGTGACGCGCCTGCGCCTGCGCCCGTCCCCGCGCCTGCGCCCGCAGTGGCGGCTGCGGCGGCGGCACCGGCGTCACCGGCAGCGGCGGCGGTGGCTGCAGCGGCGGAACCAGAGTCACCGGCAGCGGCGGCGGTGGCTGCGTCGATACGCATGGAGGATGAGGCAGCCGCGGCGGTGACAGCAACGGCGGCGGCAACGGCGGCGGAGGCGGCGAGAGGAGCGCCCGCGCACATGGCCATCCACACGCAGCAAGCGCAGGACGGCAGCCAGCTGGTATCGAACCTCATTGACAACATCGCTAACGGAATGATGGGGCCCTTGGACAGCCAGCAGGCGACACCGCGTGACAGTGACATGCTGCAGGTACGGCCTGCCAGATACTGCTCGCCACGTCATAGGTCGGCATCCTCTGCGAGGCCGGCCCCACTCAACCCCTGACTGCTTGCTCACCGTGCACATTTATACACCCGCCGCGTCCTCCTCTTATTGAAAGAATGAGGGTTTCAAGTGCGATTAATGATGTGGCGCCAGTCCCTTGGTGCAGGACCAGGACAGCTTCGATGGGTTCCGCGTGCCGGACCCGGCGCAGGTTGCGGCGGCGGCGGCGGCGGCGGCGGCGGCGGACCTTGCAACCCAGGCCATGTTGTCGCCGCTGCCGGGCGATCGCAAGCGGCGCCGCCGCGGCGGCGGCGGCGGCGGCGGCGACGACCCGTCCGTCAGCGGCCTCACCGGCGGCGGTCACGGCTTCATGTTCTCTCAGGCCGACGTAGAATCGCAGCAGATGGTGGGATACGCCGAGGCAGGGGGGGTGTTGAGATCAAGCAATCGACCGATGTTGAATCGACGAACCGAGTCCGCACGTCTGTATGTTGGGGTTATCGAGAACAAGCACTCGACCGACGTTGAATCGATGAACCGAGGCTGCGAGTTTGTGCGAGTATTCACCCTCGAGGTAAGTCATGATCTGATCTTGTTTGAGGGCTTGTTGTCAATGACCCTCCTGAGAGGACTACCCGGGCGGGCGGTCAGCGCGCGGCGCGCGGAACCGCAGCGGCGCGGCCGGCGCGGCGGCGGGCGGGGTGGGGGGCGCGGGCGAGAAGCTGGCAGGGCCTGCCAGATTTCGCTCGCCACGCCATACGGGTGGCATACCTTTTAACTCCAGTTCGAAGGATGACGTGGCCGGCAATCGACCTCGCGGATATCGCTCGCCACGACATTCAATGCCATGAGACTCCACAAACGATGGTTCACAAGCGTGTCGATGACGTGGCAGGTAATACCAGACCCTATTGGCTGGTCAACACGCTCTTCTCGCACCCGGCGGCGGGGGCGGCGTCGGCGGGGAAGGCGGGACGGGGTGCTGGCGCAGGGGCGGGCGCGGCGGGGGGACGCGGCGCAGCGCTGGCGGGCGGGAAGGGTGCGTCGGTGAAGGCTGCGCGGCCGACCGGCTTGCAGGCGGAGGACTGGATGTGATGTCGTGTCCTGTTTTGTCATCAACTCGTCAACAATGTTTGGTGGGATGATCAATGCTCACCATGTGAGAGCGAGCGCTTTGGGGCTCGATGAGCGTTATGATAGTAAAGACATCAACTGATGTCATGTTGCCAATGATGCCAACATGACACAAACGTTGAAGACTTGAAAGGCGAACGCGCGTTCGCCGCAGGTTTAGAGGTCGAGGAGGCATGATATTGCCGCCGACATGCGTTCGCCACAGGCTTTAGAAACCGAGCGGAATATTGCCGCCGGCACTCAGACACCGGAAACAGCTTTTCTTATATAATAAAAAAGGCCTTGAAATCAATTCCGCCAACCTCGTCGCACCAACGCCCAGTGGAGCCACGAAGTACGCTCGAAAGGGCGCACGCCTGACAAATTGCGGCCGTTCCCCACGAAGCAGAATCCTCGTCTCTCAAATTGAATGGTATTCCATGACGTGGCACTGACGTGGCGAGCAATATCATGATGCCGATCGAGCCGTCAAATCGACTCTAGGGTTTAGGGTTGAGGGTTCACTGACTAAAACCCATACAACAGAAACCCGCGGCAGCAAGGACCGCTTCCTACGCACGTTTTAAGGCGGCGTCAGCGACTATTTATTGGGTAAAGAGATCCTATGTAAACTATTGTTGAAAGGCGGCCCGCGGGCCGCTCATCAGCAGCTATAGGTACTCTCGCGAGCCGCTCATCAGCAGCTAAAGGTACTATTTCAATAATCCATCTTACGAGTATTTAAAGTTATGACAACGCCCAAATGAACAACAACCGAGGCCATTTTCAAGCCGCATCCGCCGCCAGGAGCTGGTCAATGATGGCCGGCAGCCCGGCCACATCATGCACTGTGTACGTGGGCTCCGGGTCTCCTGCCTTTCGGGGCCCCAGCGCCCCCTGCACCCACACCGTGGCGCGCAGGCCGGCGTTGATGCCGCCCTGCACGTCCGACCCCAGGCTGTCGCCCACGTGGATGGCCTCCTCGGGTCAGGGCCCGCCGGATGTTGCTCGCCACGTCATATAGAGTGCCTTCAAACTGAAGAGACGAGGGTTCAAAGTGCGTGGCGGATGTTGCTCGTCACGACATAGGGTGCCTGTGAATTCATGAAACAAGGGTTTAAGATGCGTATGACGATGTGGCGAGCATTATCGATAAGTCCCTGCCTCTGGCGTGCACCCCGCCACGCCGCATGCCTTCATGAATATGCTGACGGCAGGTTTCTCGAGCCGCCCCTCCAGCACCTCCTCGTAGTGGCGCAAGTTGGAATCTACAGCAAGACTTGAACGCAATTCATCACATTGTAGTTTCAAGCGCAGAAGGCAGGCACCTGCAACACGGGGCCCAACTGGCTTCAACTTACACCAGCCCACCTCCTCGCCGCCGACGATGATCATGGTGGGCTCCGGGAAGAGGTCCGCGGCGCTGCACGCCGCCAGCTTGTCGCGCTGCACCTGATGGTGCCCGTTGGTGATGATGACTGCGGCCGTAGGTGAAGGGCGTGGTTACTAAGATTGAATTTGCCTTAGGACCTGCTAAGACGCGTTGTCGTCGACCTCCCTTGCTTATCATTTGAAGGGAGGACCACAAGTGTTACGGCCCTGCCAGGCCCTGGGCGGCGCAGTGGTGCAGCATGGCGCGCACAGGCGGCATGAAGGGGAAATCGCCCATGCGGTTCCCGTCGAAGCAGGCCATAGCGCAGGGTAGAGCATCAGCAACCACGACATTAACAACAACGACGACGACGGCACAATCGACATTGACTCAGCTTAATAACAACGAGTCAGGGTCCTCGACGACTACGAAGACGAAAAATAAAATAAAACGCAGTGTCCCCGATAAAGTTCCGCCCTGCCTGCAGCTCGGCGCCCAGCGCTACGGCGTCCGCGACCCCCTGCTTGGCCAGCGCCCCCGCCCACAGCCCCCCGCGCCACGCCGTCACCTCCACCACGTACTCAGGGTCCCGCGTGGGAGGGTCATTGAGAACAACAATTCGACCCACGTTGAATGGACGAGTCACCGAAACCGGGCCGAGGGTACAGGCTATACGACGGTATGGAGTACTCCACCACGAACCGAGTCCGCGCGTCTGTATGAGCATCCACCCTGAAGATAAGTTGTGCTCCGTTGTGCGTTCGAGACGTTGTTCTCCATGACCCCCCTGCCACGGCACCCGCCTGAACTCAGCCTTGAAGGCCGCCAGCAGCGCGGCGGTGTCGATACTAGCGGATCGCGCCGCCGCCAGCGCTAGCACCGCGGCGAACGCGCGGGCGTCGTGCTCGCTCGTCGCCACCAGCGTGTCGTCCAGGTCTGCGCACGCGAGAAGAGCACAGGGACGCCGCGTCAGGCCATGGAATGAGTAAACTATGAGTCGGGTACACTTCAAGTATGGAACATATGAGGTAGTTGAGACTGCGGCGAGTGTGCACAGGTGCACTACGCGGGAACGAGTGTCCATGCCAGGAAGGAGGATGCGGCACGTGTGTAAAGGCACACTGTGCGGGAACGAGTGGCCAGGTCAGAGAGGACGATGAGGCTAGTATGTAAGGACACTGTGTACAGGGGACGAGTGGTCAGGCCAAGGCTACGGCGAGTGTGTACATGTGCACTACGAGCAAAAAGAGCCAAGGGGCCGCCGTGCCAGGACAGAGAGGAGGATGCGGAGAGCGTACATGCTTAGTCTGAGCAACCAGTCAGGAGATGGCGCGTCAGGCCAGGGGGGAGGGTGCGGCGAGTGTGAATGAGTAAAGGGTGCAACACAAATAAAAACAGTTAGAGGACGCCGGGCCAGGCCAGAGAGGAGGACTCGGCGAGTGTATAGGTGTACTGTGAGCAACCGGTCAAGGGTCGCCGCGACAGGCCCCGCCCAAGGGGCACGAGCACGGGAATAGGGAGTGCAGGGACGACAGTGAGGCGCGGGCCGACAGCTGTGTGGGCGAGTGACGAGCACGTTGACAGGAACGCATTCGGGTCACACGGCACGCCACAAAATGTTGCGAAGACACACATATGCACACGTCCAGCTGGTTCACGTGGCGTAGCGAGGCAGGCACGGGGCGCCGCACACACACGATGCGAGTGAGTTGGACGATCGTGAGGCGCGGGTCGATGGGTGTGAGGCGGGTGAAAGGCACCAAAGCCAGAAACGCATTCGAGGCACAAACGTTTGCGAAGATACACAAAATCACAGAACCAGCGGGTTCAAGCGAGTCGTGGCGAGGCGAGGCGAGGCAGGCACGAAGCGACGCACATGCACGCGGCGAGTGGGTGGGGTGGCTGGGTCGCACCGAGGAAGACGGCCTTGAGCACCATGGTTACTGCGCGCTTGCCCGACGCCTTATGCTCCTCAGGTCATCATCAGCGCGATTCTGCACTGAAAACTCGAAAATAACCCTAAGCCAGACACGCCAACTCGCCACTCGTCAGAAACTCTAAACCCTACCAAGAAGGCCCTGAGGGGCCCACCTCCGCTGCCCATCACTCAAAGCGCGCGCGAGGCGCCGCGCCCGCTAGCCGCCGCCCGGGGTCACCCAGTCGCACGAGCCCCCACGCTTCGCGCCGCGCCACCGTCAAGCGCGCTCGTCGAGTCCTTGCGAATCCCGAATGGCGCGAACCAAGGCGGAGCGCACCCCGGGCTCGGCGCTGGCGGCGGCGGCGTGCTTCGCGCTGCTGGCGTTGGGCTCGCTCTCCCTCCTCAGCTCGCGAGCGCATGCCTCGCCAACGGTTCACCACCATCGCACAAACGCTACGGCTAGCAGGCGACTGACGGCTACGGCCCACAGCGGCGGAAGTGCCAGCGGACAGTTGCTGGTCGGGCCTCACATATCTTACTTCGCACGTCATCGACGCGCATTGCAGCCTCTTTGAGTTAGACGGCACCCTATGACAGAGAGTGAGAAAATTCCGCGTATTGAGGAGGCACCCCGGGGCTTTCGCCCTGGTCCCCGTGACACGGCGAACAACATCCGTCAGGCCCTGGTTGCTGGAGCCCCCCGGGGTTGTGGTCAACGTCGCCAGGCGCGGCGCCGCGCGCATGTCCTCCACGGAAACCGCGGACCCCAAAGGCACCGGCGCCGGATGCAGAGCGGAGGCGGCCATCGACGGCAAAGCCTCGGGCATCTTCCACAAGGCAGGGCCTGATGATATAGGATGCCGATGGATGGAGCAGGTGCATGCCGTCACTACAGCTTCAAATGTTCGATGTATTTGTCGAGAAGCGAGGGTAGAAGTGCAGGTTGTCGCACCGAGGTTTGAGACTTTATCGAACCCAGAAGCGAGACCATCCAGTTATACCGGACGGAGATTGGTCGAGAGCGAAACCCACGCGTTGTCCAGAAATGAGGGCATAAAATGCGGTGACTGACGGAGCGAGTGATAGTAACTGTCAGGCCCTGACTGTAGACGTGTTCGCGCATGGCTATCTCCACCACCGAGGACAGCCCGTGGATCGAAGTGGAGCTGCCGCCGGGTGTCCACCGGGTGTGGAGCGTGGAGGTGTGGGCGGGGATGCGCAAGTGCGACAGCGTGAAGCACGGCGCCAAGAGCGGGTGCGGGCAGATGCAGGTGGGCAGCGAGACCGGGCCGCTGCGGATGACGCTGCGGGGGGACGGCGGGCGCGGCCGATCGATCCTCAGCGACAACAGAGACAGTGGCAATGATGGCGAGGGTGAGGGCGAGGGCGAGGGCGGCGGCGAGAGTGATAGTGAGAGAGAGGTAGAAGGAGAAGGCGGGGGCGGCGAGGACGACGTCGAGGCGGAGGCGGAGGGCGATGGCGGCGGGGGAGCGGGGAACAACAGCGGTGGCAGAGGCGCTGATAGTTGGTTCAGCAGTTTCAAATTCGGCAGCGGCGCGGGTTTATCCGACGATGGTAGCGGCGGTAGCGGTGGGGGCGGCGGCGGCGTCGGGGATGAGGGGAAGGGTAAAGGCAAGCGCGTTTCGTTCCCTCTGGTGAAGACGTTCACAGACCAACGCTTAGTTTACAGCTGGGATGGCATCTTGGCGGAGGGGGTGCGGTCGGTGCGAGTCGAGCTACCGGGCAAATCGCGCCAGCTGGCAATCACTGAGGTGAAAGTCTTCACAGTTCATTCAGACCCAGACCACGTCCCGGAAAAGTGCGCCGAGGATTTCTACGGGGATGACTGCGCGACAGACCTGCGGAACGACTGGGCGCATTTGCCGCAGGTAGGGACTGATGGAGAGTGCTCGCCACGTCGTCGGATTCCGTTCAAGTCAAGAAAGCAGGGCTCCAAATTTGTCTGATGACGTGGCGAGTATTGTGCATCAGTCCCTAGCCACAGGGAACGCGGGGGGCGAAGAAGCTGTGGGACGCGGATTTGTTCGAGTCGCTCATGGTAGGGCATGACAGATAATGCGTCCCACATCATCCTTCACGTTGTCGTCCCTCGCTTCTTTAGTTGAGCGGAATCATATGACGTGGCGAGCAGCGTCTGTCAGACCCTAGCTCATGGAGAGCATCGAGAGGAGCCAGGCGATTGCGGGGCGGGAGGAGGGTGGCGGGGGCGACGGCGTGCGGCCGGCCGCCGACGCACAACGGCGCTGTAAGGCAAGGCGGTGCAGGCTGACCCCAGGTTGACCCCCGAATTTCCGCGCTTGGTCAATACATTTGAAGCTAACATATGATGAACCGCTTTAAGACTTTGGTTTAAAAAACAACTTGCGCCACCACATGAAGGCGCCGTACGTGGAGTCGGTCAACGTGGGCATGGGTGGTAAGGGCGCGGGGCTGGCCTCCACCGTAGGGCCCGCCATAATATGCTCAAAACATCAGTCATTTGGCACTTCTCTCAAGGAGAGAGGGTTAGCAAACGTGCTCAAGGTCGTTCTGAGCAAGTTCTGGCGGGCCCTAGTCCTCGGTGCACTTTGTGAGTGGGCTGCTGACGGAGGGGTACGTGAAGGGCAAGCCGATGGTGTACGGCGGCCGCCTCAACTATGCCACCAGCTCGCACTGCGCCAACCAGGGCCTAAGTGGTAAGGCCTGGCAGATATCGCTCGCCACGTCACAGGGTGCCGTTCAACTCAAGAACCCAGGGCTCAAAATGCGTATCGCTTAAACTCGGGGTCATTGAGTCCGGTCCTGATTATTACCTCGCAATCGAGGGTCTATTTAGTCGAGGATCGCGTACCGGTTGGACTTTTGGCGTGTCGGTCAGTGGGTCTTCGAAATGGTTGCGGACAGAACGGTATGCGATACCATATTTTCGGTACCAGACCCACCACTGAGTTTTAGCGACAAGCAACATCTGCCCAGCCCTACTGAGCGGCGACTTCGAGTGCTACACCAAGCCCTTCAGCGGCTGCACAGCTGTCAAGAAGGCGGGGAGCGGGAGGACCATGCGCTCTTCCATACGAAATTCAACAGTGAGTGCCTGAAGTTTCCGTCTACTAACGTTCATTGAGCCCCAAGGCGCTATCATTTCATTTCAACTAACATTCATCGAGGCCCAAGGCGCTTCGCATAGCACTCACATGGTAAGCATGTTGCATTCCCATCCGCCATTTCAAGCGGACAGTTTCAAACCGTCTGTCGGGACCAAGGCCGTATCAACACAGATTTTGAGTCAATACACCAGGGCGTACCGTGTTGTGGATGACGTGACGAGCATGACTTACTCGTACCTTCAGGTGTGGTGGATCAGGGGTCAAGCATTGTTGGCATGTCCCTCCAAGAAGTCGGCGTTTGCCAAGTGGCGGGCTCCTTACCAGCGCAATAACCGGTGCGCCATTGGGCGGCTGTGTAACGACTTGAGCCAGTTCAAGATGCTTCCCAAGGGCCCATTCGGGCAGAGGGGGTTGTTTTGGTTCCGCTCCGCCATGGTCATGCACGTGATGCGGCTCAACGCGCAGGCGGAGGCGCTGCTGGTAGTGACTGGTGGACAGTGTTCGCCACGACATCAAACGGATGTTGAACCCTCGTTCCTTGAGTCAATGGCAGACCATCACGTAGTGAGCAATATCCAGCCGGCCCAATGGCCGGCACGTCATCAAACGCATTTTGAATCTTCGATGATCGAATTAAATGGTATCCGATGACGTGGCGAGCACTATCCATGATTCCCTAGATGCTGGCGTTGGAGGATCTGAAGCTGCAGATCGGGTTCAAGCAGCCGATCATCGGCGTGCACGTGCGCCACGGCGATGCGTGCCACACCACGTTGCGCAAAGGGATGTGCAAGGTGGGGTGGTGCAACTTGAAACTAGGGGGTTCCCATCGTGCACTTCCCAGCTTGACGATGGCATTTTTGGTGGGATATGTTGGTTGGTTCAGTGACAAAAAAAGGCTCAGGTTGAGCTGAGAAGTGGACGAGTGGCGCTCCTGGAAGAATCCGGTGTTGAAAGCGCCTGCTCTGATTCCACGCTAAAATACCAAAACAAGATAAATTACTCTCAGGTTTTGCTTACAGTTTCAACATGTGCCCCTGCGGCAAGGGTATCGGCGTGTACCTCCCGCACCTCCGAATGCTCTCCGAGAAATACGGCACCAAGCGGGTGTACTTGGCGACGGACGACGCGGCGGTGATTAAATCCGTGAACTCCCCCGTCATCGCCGCGGAATTCGAGTTCATCTACATCCAGCAGATGGACGCGCGGGCGCTGATGGACGGCACGCAGCTGATTGAGCGGCGCACGGACCTATATCAGGACGGGTCCAACAGCGGGCACGAGCTGATGATGTCGGCGCTCATCGACCTGCTGCTGCTCACAGACACGGCAGGGAGACCCGCCTCCATAGCCACCTCCCATCATACACCGCGTTGTAGGTAGACCTTCATCTATATGTCATCCCATGACTCGGCTCGAATGATCCGTCGGACCCTGTATGCAGGATGCGTTCGTGGGTCACTTTCTGTCCAACCTGTCCCGGCTGGCGGTGGAAATGATGGCCGCTAAGAAAGGGTACCTGCCGCCCTACGTCAGCATGGACGGACCGTGGTGTCCGCACTGGAAGATGTGCGTCAAATAAGTAATCGAGTCCATGGTGTTCAATTTGTGGAACTCGGCGTAGATATGATGGGTGTTAGGACAAGTAGCCTTATTGTTATGCAATGCCGGCTGGGGACGTGTTCCGTCGTATGATGACACCAACCAACCTCCTTCCAGCATCCTTCCAACCTCCGTCTGAAGTGCTCCGATCCTCCGTTAACCAACTCCCGTCCAACTTCCCCCCAGACATCGCAGTGCAACCTCTTCCATCATAAACAACCCGGTCCACAAAAACCTGGGTCGAAAAACCTTTTGTCTACAGTCGACCAATTTCCCTCCGACCACCGCCCAACCTCCTTCCAGCATCCGTCCAACCTCCGTTTGAAGTGCTTCGATCCTCCGTTCACAAACCCCCGTCCAACCTGCCCCCAAAAAACGCAATCCAACCTCTTCCGTTATATAAAAAACCTGGTCCCAAAAAACCTGGGTCCAAAGTGCGTCTCGTCAATCGTCGTCCAACGTCCTTCCAACCACCGCCCAACCACCTTCCAGCATCCTTCCAACCTCCGCTTGGAGTGCTCCGATCCTCCGTTCACCAACCCCCGTCCAACCTCCCCCCAAGCAACGGAGTCCAACCTCTTCCGACATAAAAAAACCCGGTCCAAAATAAGTGGTTACAAAAAACCTTTTGTCAACAACCGTCGTCCAATTCCCTCCGACCACCACCCAACCCCCTTCCAGCATCCTTCCAGCCTCCGTTTGCAGTGCTCCGATCCTCCGTTCACCAACCAGCCTTCGTGGAACCTTCCCTCGAATCAACGGAGTCCAACCTCTTTCATCATAAAATAACCCCAACAAAACCTCATTCTGTCAATCGTCGTCCACTTTCCCTCCAACCAGCATCCAATCAGCCTCCGTTTGCAGTGCTCCGATCCTCCGTGCATGTTTTTTTTAATAATAATGTTCATCGAGCCCCACGGCGCTTTACATGGTGAGCTTAACCAACCCTCTCCGCAATTTTAAGCGGACAGACCTCAGTCTGTCAAGGTTTATGGCCATATCGAGGGGCATTCTAATCTTAATGCTAATGCTCATTTTACTAAGAGTTACAGTATTGGAGGTCCTTACTGTTGTTGAGGGGCTTGTGACAATATTAAGGTTGACGTTAGTGAAAGCAGGCTGAATATTGATGACAGGAGATGGTGCTGATATCTACTCACTATCTTCATCACACGCAATGTTCGATTCACTCCTCATTCGTCTCCTCTTTCGCCGTTTCCCCACTTGCTCCCCACCCTCTGTTCACCTCGTGCGTCTCACGTTGTTCTGCTCCAATCTTGTTCCACCTCTTCGTCACCGTCCGTCCTACGTCTTTGTCCTCTTGCATCATCGGTTCCATCGTCATCCTCGTCCTCACGTTCTCTCATCACGCATCTCCCACCGCTTCTCCTTTTGGCCACCACCCTGACTTAATCCGTGTCCACCCCGTCCTCCTTGTCCCATTCTTCACCCCTGACCCTTCTTCTCCCTCCTCCCCTTTGATTTCCTATCCTGGCGCCTTCACATCCCCCTTGGGTGTGGGCCTTCACATCATGAGCCTCTAAATCCAAATACTGCCATCGGTTGACAGCACTACGCATTTCCTCCGCCGTTAACCATCTTAGCCCCCTTCGCTCCCCATCACCCCCGTCTCGTAATGTCTCCGTCAGCCGCGCTTTCCAATATCATCACCCTCCCAACTTGCCAGCTTGGCTTTCGCAATTGGATTCCAGTGCTTTCGTGCCCTGCTAGGAAGCCGGGATGCACAGCAAAGGCAAAACCATCCCGTACTGTCTGCCTGTTTGTTGTGAACAGTCAATTTCCACGCAGTAACTCGCAATTACCACTCCAAGGCCGTCCCAGAATGGATCCCGGTGTACCTTCCCATTGCTCGCTGCCTACCTCCTAGCCGCTTTCTGCCTACATGTAAGAGTTTTATTCGCCATCCGGTGTTCAGCCGCTTTTACCTTGTCACGGTAGTCTAGTGCCGAGATGCCTCGCTTGATTGTTACCCGTAGCTGCACTTGGCTATGCATATTCCACAACTCCATGGCTTCGCCTCGCATCATGGATGCGATAGCTGAGTTGACGTCCCGAGCGTCCGTTGGTGATGCCCCAATGTTTCGCATCACCGCACTGAATGTCGGTGGCGGATACCCGAGCCCTGAGCCCATGAGCCGAATTTCGTCGTACGGTTTCTCTTTCTGTGCTGCTTGGTTCTCGAATGACATGGTGTATTTTACCCTTTTTCGCTGTGCCGCCGCCTTTCCAGTGACTGTCTGGCATGAATCCCATAGAGACGTCTGGGCATTCCAGTTGTTTCCGTCCGCCCAACTGAGAAATCGCATTGCGGTAGTCGTCGTTGACCCTTGAGAAAAGTGGGAAAACCGGCACAAAACGCCCACCGCCCGCCGTTACGGTCTCTACAGAATCAGCCGCGAGTCGGATGGTGCGCATAACGTGGTCGTCTACCTCGACGTGCCCCACGTCCCCGCCGTTATATTCTGGGTTATTATATTCGTATCGGACGCTGTTAAACGTCTGGGTGGTAAGTCCGTCCAGCTTCTCTGGGTGGTTTCCGGTGAATAGTGCCAGGTTCTCCCAGTTGAATAATTTCTTGAAACCTTCAAATAAATTCCGCAGGTCACAAGTGAGCTCCCCTTCAATAACAAGCTCCTCTACAAATATCCTCCGTACACCAGTTTGTCCCTACCATCCTCCCTTAAAACAGCGCAGCCCTTGCCTGCCCAATATCTTCCATCACAAAAAAACCCGTTACAGAAAACCTGGGTCCAAAAAGTCCTTTTGACAGATATCAATCTCCTTTCATCATCCTTTCACCTTCCGTTTGAAATGCTCCTGTCCTCCGTGCACCAACTCCGGTCCAACCCCCCCCCCCCCAACCAACGCAGCCCTTGTCCAACATATTCCGTTAAAAAAAACCCGATGTTGCATTCCAAATTGAACGGTTGTTGCATGGATGTATTTGGGACGGGACTATTGGGACGGGGATTTTGGGGACGAGTTGCTTGAGACGAACTTGATTGGATGCAGCCTGGTGGGCGGAGGCTGGACAAAGATCTGAATGGAGGTTCGTCGGACGTGAGGGTGGGCGGATGTTGCATTCCAAAGTGGTTGGCTGTTGTTATATGGAGATCTTGGGGGCGGGTTATTGGGACGGGGATTTTGGGGGCGGGCTGTTTTACGACGGGTTGCTTTGGACTGGTTTGATTGGATTGAGCCTGGTGGGCGGGGGCTGGACGGAGGTTTGAACGGAGGTCGGAAGGAGGTTGCTCGGACGTGAGGGTCGGCGGGTGTTAAATTCCAAAGTGGATGGCTGTGATATGGAGGTCTTGGGGGCGGGCTTCTGGGACGGGGATTTTGGGGACGGAGTTTCCATGACGGATAGCTTACTAGCTTTGGACGAATTAAATCGATTGAGCCTGGTGGGCGGGGGTTGGACAAAGGTTTGAACGGAGGTCGGATGGAGGTTCGACGGACGTGAGGGTGGGCGGATGTTGCATTCCAAAGTGGTTGGCTGTTATATGGGGGTTTTAGGGGCGGGATTATTGGGACGGGGATTAAGGGGGCGGGTGTTTTATGACAGGTTGCTTTGCACTGGCTTGAATGGATTGAGCCTGGTGGTCGGGGGCAGAACGGAGGTTTGAACGGAGGTCGGGAGGAGGTTCGACGGACGTGAGGTTGGGCGACTGTTGCATTCCAAAGTGGATGGCTGTTTAATGGAGTTTTCTGGGACGGGACTATTCGGACGGGGATTTTGGGGACGGGTACATTATGACGGGTTGTTTTGGACGAACTTCATGGGATCGTTGAGCCTGGTGGGCGCAGGCTGGACAGAGGTTTAAACGGAGGTCTCAAGGAGGTTCGACGGACGTGAGGGTTAGCGGATGTTGCAGTTCAAAGTGGACGGTGGTTGGTTGCATGGAGGTTATTGTGACGGGATTTTTCGGACAGGGATTTTGGGGGCGGGGAGTTTTTTGACGGGTTGCTGTTAACGGACCTGGATTCTGGTGTGCGGAGGTTGCGCGAAGGCTAAACGGAGGTTGGAGGGATTTACGGAGATAGTACACCGGTTCGACGGAAGGAAACCGGGGAAATTTGGGCGGTGTTGATTCAATTCAAATTGGAACGACTCATGCCTTTTGGACCGAGGCAAGGTATTTCCTTTGGACCGAGGTTGAACAGAGTGCTCGCAAAGAGGCGTGAGATGACGCATGATGTACGGAGATTGAACGGGGGTTAGAATCAGGTCGGAAGGAGGATGGACGGCGGTGTGACGTCACATGGACAATATTTTTTCAGACGGAGGTTTTCTTGAACGGATTTTCTTTTACAGGAGAGGGGGATGTCACCGAAAGAGGTACTTTGGACGGAACTGGGATACTCTTGACGGGCGGAGATTGGACGAGATGTGACATGGAGGTTAGCATGATGTGGGACGCAGGTTGGACGGATGGTGCATACAATCAGGACCGTCGTTGAACGAAGGTTTTTTGGACACAAGGGGTTGGGCGAAGTGCTTTTAGGCGGAACTTGGATTGAGCTTGGTGATCTGAGGTGGACGGACGTTGGATAGAGATCGACGGCTGTTGCAACAAGTTGAACAGGTGTTCATGGAGGATTGTTAAACGTATATTGTTTGGACGGTTTTTTGGACACACGGGGTTGTTTGGACGTACAGGTATTTGTGTGCAACTACATGCAGGCTGAAGAGACCACCGAGCCACCTATGGTGTGGAGGCAGCGTGACGCCCGATCAATATCACTTGAGGTGAGGGCCTTCAGCGTGACGCCCAATCTCAACAGTCGCAAGAGGGCCTTCAGCGTAACGCTCAACAGTCGCGAGAGGGCCTGCAGCGTGATGCCCAATCACATGGCAGCGTGTCGCACGGCCAGCTTCGGATGCCGCCGAGGGCGGGAGGAACAAGAATCGGGGTGTTCGTAGAATTCATCATATGTATCATCAGGTGGTGCCGTGAACTACGAGTGACTTCGTGTAAGAGACTAACTAAATGAAGAGTGGTCGACGCGGTATCCGTTCCAGGACTAGGACAACGTGCGGAGGCTGATGGCGCCGTTCCTCGCCAGGTCGTTGAGGTCGGACTGTGACATCTCCTCGCAGGAGGGTCATTGAGAAGAAGCACTCCACCGAGATCTGAACACGACTTGACCTCAGGATGAACGCTATGCGACCGCAATCGGAGCATGACTAATCGCAAGGGTTCCCGATGAGGTTCCTGCCTCGTCGCGGATGATGACCCCGAACGAGTCGCGCAGCCGCATGCCCTGCGCCTCGTGCGCCGCCAGCGCCGCCTCCGGCACGTTCGAAAACACGGCGTACAGCCGCCCGCTAGGGGCGTACACTAGTCCGTTGTTTGGCTTAACCTCAGCACTGTGGGGGGTATGACATGCTTTAGATGGTTTCAGTGTGCCTCAGTGACCAAAACGGCTCAGGTTGATCCGAGAAGTGTATGGGTTGTAAGTCCCTGCCGGCCGGTGTGGATGGTGACGGCGGCGAAGATGGCCCCGAAGTAGCCGTACAGGCTGTAGTCGATGAACGTCTCGCCGTTCACCTGGCGCTCGGAGATTTCCATCTTATCGGCGCCCATGATGGCGTCCTGCAGGTTGTAGTCGGAGAGCGACAGGTCGGAGATGATGGCTTCGCGGTCCTCCTTCAGGCGGCTGTAGCCGGCCAGCGAGGCGCAGTACACGCGCTCCGACGGCAGCTTCGGGTTGCTCCACCGCGTGTCCGTGCCGCTTCGTAGGGGGCTTCCACTCCTGCCCTTCCCAGCTCAACTTCTGCCTACTTTGACTGGTACAGACTAGAAATTTAAGGCATGCGGCTGAGCAGAGCGAGCTCAACCTCAGTCAGGCCTTTGTCGTACCACACTCACTTTCCCCAGGCGTGCGACACACCGCTATCACATGGTATCCTTTCCCCAGAGACCATCTGCAATCACTCAAAGGGCTGACGATGACGTTAAGCTGCAAACGCAACGATTGGAAGGCCTTCAGCTCAACCTGAGCCTGTTTCGTCCCGGAGACCACCTGAAACCACTGAAAGGAGCTGAAGTTGAGCTGGAATGGGAACGATTGGACGGCCCTGCCGTTGGTGGACTTCTCCGTCTTGTTGACGCTGTCCGGCTGCCACCCGTCGGGCACGTCGTAGAAGTACTTGAACTTGTCGAAGTTGTTCTCGTTGCCGCCGTACCCGCCGTACGACGACGACGAGGTGGCTTCGCCGTAGAACTTGCGGAACCCGTCGCCGAGCGGCGTGGGGTTCTTGATGATGTTCGTTTGCTTGCCGGCCGCGGCGGACGGCGCCTCGCCCTCCGCGTTAGCGGCCTCCAGCGGCGCGGCGACGCACCCCTGGCGGTAAGGCCGCGGCGCCGTTGGCGTTGCGTCATCACACACTGCTCGGCACCTTTTGGCACGTTCAGCGCTTTCGCTTGGGGAACAACACACAACACACACCCTACGACCTTCCAAACACGTGGGCCAGACAGCGACCGCTGCAGCCAGGCCAGTGCCGAAGATTTACCGCCGCGTCGGGCGCTCCGTGGACGCCGGAGGCGGGAACGGGGACCGGTACGAGAGCTAAACGGGCATGCACTGGGTCGTGCTCTGGGGATGGCTTAGCACCTTCGCTTGGGGAATAAACACGCGACACACGTGGGCCTGGGCCCTACCGCTACCGCGGCGGCCAGGCCGGTGCTGAGGATCTGCCGCCGCGTGGGGATCTCCGCAGATGCCGGCGCATCGCTCGAGGCCCGCGCGACACCCGCCGCGCGCTGCCCGCCGCGCCGCTGCCCCCGTTGCCGTACTGCAGGCTGCCACGTCGTTATTCCACCAGTTACTGACGTCGCCATTCTATCCGATGGCCCCTTACCCAAGAAGAGTTGCGCAGAGCAGCACGGCCGCGACGAGACGGTCGATGCAATCAGCGACGTGACGGCTCGTCGTGCGGTCCCGGTGTGGGCTGTAGGGAAGCTGTCGCTGTCTCGTGCCTGGCCAAGCGCCCTCCTTTACGCGAAGGAAAAGGAAAAAATTATCCAGATCCAGTCCACGTCAGCATCGTTTTGAATCCCCTATTTTGGACTATTGTAGGGGGTTTCTCGGGGGGTTGATTATCACAAAAGCGGGTCAAATATCGTGATAATATCGGTCAAAATATCCTACGATCTCGAATCACCAATAAAAAACCAGCGCAAGCAGTCCACAATCGCCGACGACACGCAGCGGTGAGCTGCGTTCGCATCTCCCTGTGGGTGACCGTACGTAGAACCCGATCACCATGTCGTTCGCGATGGCGGCGGCGGCGCCGGTCGCGGCGTCTGCCGTGCGCGCTCCCGCCAAGAGGACCTCTAAGGGTGCTCGCAACGCCTCATCTGCTCCGGTGTCCCGCTCAAACGGCGCATCGTTCTTCAACGGTGGCGCGTCCTCCTCAGCGGCGCTGCGCATGCGAAGTGCCAACGCCCCCCTCGCCTCGCGGGCCTCCCGCGCGAGCGTCGTGCGCGCGAGCGCGGTGCCGGCGCCGGTGGTGCAGGCTGCCGATGCTGCCCCCGCCGCGTGGAAGGGCGCGAAGCTGAAGCCGCTGGGGTTCTCGGTCCTCGCGGGCCTCATCATCTGGTGCATCCCCGCGCCCATTGGCGTCACCGCCAAGGCCTGGCACCTCCTCGCCGTCTTCGTCGGCACCATCGTCGGCATCATCACCAACGTAAGTCGCGAGGAAACGCGGGAATGCAAACCCTCGGGAAAACTGCGTTTTTGTAAAGTTTTGTGTACGATATTCGTTTTGGTTTCCTTCCCCTTTCATCCCAGCGGGATCCCCGACCGCCGACGCGCTTTGATGCCGTACTCCTTCCGCTCTGTGTCCGTGCCCTCGCGGACGCGTGTCACATCCCCCGCGGCCGCTATCAGTCGTGCATGGTCGACGCCGTCGCGCGGGAGTATGGTGACAGCCATCCGACACATCAATCAGAAAAGGGGAACTGCATTGCTCACAATCTTAAAGTGAAAGCTTGCGCAGATTCAAAACGTTGTTACTTGTTACCTGCTGACGCCGTGAGTCTCCCCCCTCGCGCGTCCAACAGCCGCTCCCCCTGGGCGCCACCGCGCTCATCGGCCTCGGCGTCTGCATGTGCCTGGGCATTCTGCCCTTCGCCGGCGCCTTCAGCGCCTTCTCCAGCGAGATCCCGTGGCTCATCGCCCTCGCCTTCTTCCTCGCTCGCGGCTTCATCAAGACCGGACTGGGTAACCGCATCGCGTACTACGTCGTCTCGCTGTTCGGCAAATCCACGCTGGGCCTGACCTACTCCCTGGTGTTCTCCGAGGCCATCCTGGCGCCCGCCATCCCCTCCCTCGCCGCGCGCGCGGGCGGCATCTTCCTGCCCCTCACCAAGGCGCTGTGCGTCGCGTGCGGGTCCAACCCGGAGCAGGTAGGGACTATAATCAATGGATACTGCTCTACACATCATCAAACGCATTTTGATGGTCACCTATTGTTTCTTGAGTGAAATACAATCCACTGACATGACGTGACGAGCACTATCCATCAGTCCTCAGGAGAAGGGCACCGAGAAGAAGATGGGCGCGTACATCATGATGACCATGTTCCAGACCTCGTGCGTCTCCTCCGGCAGGGCCTTCCCATCGTCCTCTTGTTCGTGAAACAACTGGCAGCTAGACGTTCCCTTTTCAGCTCAACTCAAGCATCTTTGAGAGACAGCTGCCAGTGGTTTCACGGACAAGGCACAAAATATCTGGCAGTTGTGCTGAAAATGAAACGACTGGAAGGCCCTGTTTTCAACTGGAGCCATTTTCCTCCCTGAGACCACCTGGAACCACTAGGAGCTGCTGTTCAGCTGTTGTTAAGCTGAAAAGCGAATGATTGGAGGCCCTGCTGTCCGGCATGTTCATCACCGCCATGGCCGCGAACCCGCTGTCCGTGAACCTCGCCGCCGCCGTCATCGGCCAGACCATCAGCTGGGGCCAGTGGGCGCTGGCCGCCTCGCTGCCCGGCCTCATCTGCCTCATCGGCGTGCCGGCCATCCTGTACGTGGCGTACCCGCCCGAGGTGAAGGACTCACCCGAGGCGCCCGCCAAGGCCAAGGAGGAGCTGGCCAAGCTGGGCCCCATGTCCGGCGACGAGAAGATCATGGCCGTGGCGCTCCTCGTCACCGTCGGCCTCTGGATCTTCGGGTCCTCCATCGGCGTGGGCAGCGTGGCCGCCGCGCTCGTGGGCCTCACCACCCTGCTGATCACTGGCGTCATCACGTGGAAGGAGTGCCTGGCGGAGGGCCCGGCGTGGGACACCCTCACCTGGTTCGCCGCGCTCATCGCCATGGCGTCCTACCTCAACACCTACGGCCTCATCCCCTGGTTCTCCGCCAAGGCAGGGGGAACAAGTTCACGCCGCCGTTGAATGTTATCCTCCTCCCCCGCGCGTCTGTATGAGGGTTATTGAGAACAAGTACTCGACCGAAATTGAATCTTCTCCTCCTCCGCGCATCTGTATATGAGCTTTCACACCCAAACTAAGTCATGCTCCGATCGCGGTCGAGTGTTGGTCTGAGCGACCCTCCGCTGCGGTGGTGTCCATCGTGTCCGCCGCGGGCCTGGCGTGGCAGCCCGCCTTCCTCGTCGTGGTCCTCCTGTACTTCTACTCGCACTACATGTTCGCCTCGGGCGCCGCGCACATCGGCGCCATGTACACCGCCTTCCTGTCCGTGCTCATCGCGTGCGGCGCGCCCCCCCTCGTGTCCGCGCTCGTGCTCGGCATCTTCTCCAACCTCATGGGCTGCACTACGCACTACGGCATCGGCTCCGCGCCCCCCTTCTTCGGTAAGGCGCTGCAGCTTGAACCGATGAAACCTGTGTTGCCAGCGCCTGGAACTAAGTGCTTGAACCCAAAATATGATGAACAGTTTTTTCAAACGTTGCTTTCATATTCCACTTGCGCCGCTACACTTGGGCGCCGGCTACGTGCCGCTCGCCACGTGGTGGAAGATCGGCTTCGGCCTCTCCATCTTCTACATCTCCGTCTTCCTCGGCGTCGGCAGCGTCTGGTGGAAGGTCATCGGCCTGTATTAAACTGTGGCTTGTGCCGAAATAACAGCCGCGCCCATTTATTATGATTTCAAAAGAGCGGCGCAATTCGTTTGCGTTCTTTGGAGGGATACAGGGCCATGCCACCGCGGCGAATAAAACAAATGTAGTAAAGATGGGTCATGCCACCGCGGCGAATAATACAATGTAATGAAGATGATACATTTCCCTCCAAAAGCGTCAAGAAAAATATGGAACCTTGCCTTGCTGATGACTGATAACGAAGCGCGGCCTCAGCTGCAGCTGCAGCTTCGTAGCTGCGGCTCAACCAAGCTAGCTCGAGCTCAGCGCTGCCTCGGCTGCTCAGATGTCCATTTTGAAAAAGCAAGTAAAGCTGCGAACCGTTATCGATCAACATCGATTGATAGTCACCTGGCCGTGATTGGTCGAAACGTGAAGGTGATCCTCTCGACCAATCACAGCAGGGTAAATCGATGCTGACTGTAATTAACATCGATCAATATCAGTCATAGTTGAATAGTTATGTCATATAAAGTTAGCTCACTGTGATTGCACGTCGCGCAGCAGGACCCGCGCCGTGAGCGGAAATTTATTCACGTACAGATTGCCAGGCGGTACTGGTAGGTCTAGCTCACACTTTGATGGTGAGAGTCTACTCGTCCTCTCGCACTGCGTGCTTCAGCCAGTGAAGACGTGCAAGCGAGTCCGCCACTTTGCCCCTTGATAGGCCTCAACCCTCATACTCGTAGACCTACAGTCTGGCCGCTTGAAAAGGCCGAGGGGGTTTTGATGCTCACCATGTGAGTATCTTTGGGGCTCGATGAACATTTGTCGAAGAGAGTCCGCCACTGCAACCTCTGCCGAGGAAGCATCATACGTTTCACGAAGACGTCGATTAGGCTCACCGCCGCCGCCGCCGCGCAAGTGTCGGAAGCTCGGAACGCGGAAGTCAAAAGTCGCCACAGCTTACTTCGCCAGAAAGGAAGAAGCGTCGGACGCGTCGCATTTCAATGTGCATCTAGGTACGCTAACTCAGTGTCTAAATTGTTTACGAGGCGCCGGCGATGGCCAGTCCCCACTTGGAGGACACCCCATTTGCCTCTTAACCCCGTTTGGGCGGGCGCCTGGCCTTCTTCACCTGCTTCCTACCGCCGTCGCCGCCCCCGCCGCCGCCGCCACCCAGAGTCATCCCGCCCCCACCACCCATGGGCATCCCCCCCTCCGCGCCGCCGCCGCCGCCGAAGCTTGCCCCGTACTGAGGCGGCGGCATTGGCGCAGCCCCGCCCGGCCCCGGCGCCGCCGCCGCGCCGCCGAACGATGGCGCCGCCCCTCCGAAGGCCGGCGCCCCAAACCCGCCTGCAGCACCCGCTGCACCGCCACCAAACGGGTTGCTGCTGGCCGCCGGCGCCGGCGCGCCGCCCCCCATACCGAAGAGGTTGCCCGCCGATCCCCCGCCCGCCGCGGGAGCTCCAAACGAGACAGGCGCGGCGCCACTGCCGCCACCGCCAAACATGCCCGGAGTCGCCGTCGCCGCCGCTGCGTCGCCACCCCCAAACGTGTTGGCGCTGGTGGCGGCGGGCGCGGCCCCCGCCCCCGTGCCGCCGAAGAGGGAGTTGGAGGACCCGAAGCCGCCCGCTGGGGCGCCGAACACCGGAGCCGCCACCGCCGGGGCGGCGGCACCCGCACTCGCCCCGAAGCTAAAGGCACCGCCAGCAGCGGGGGCCGCCGAAGCCGCACCGCCGCCGAAGCCGAAGCCGCCAGTCGCCGCTGCTGATGCACCGAAAGCAGGCGCCGCAGCGGAGGCAGCCGGTGCACCACCAAACGACGCGCCGAACGCGGGCGGGGCCGTCCCCGGCGCGCCAAACGCGGCGACGGGCGCCGCCGCCGCCGCCGGGGGCGGGGTGGTCGCGCCGCCGCCGAACATGCCGCCGCCGCCGCCGTCAAAGGAGGGGGTGTTGGCGATCGCCGCCTCCTTCTCCGTCAGGGCGCGGGTGGCCTCACAGGAGGGTCATTGAGGACAAGCACTCGACCGAGATCGGAGCAGGACTTACCTTCAGGGTGAATGGTCATATTGATGGGCTGAGGAGGAAGAGACTCAACGTCGGTCGAGTGCTTGTTCTCAATAATCCCCCTGCCTGAGGCGCCGGTGCCGCGGCCGCCGCTCCGAAGCCTCCGAAGGTGGGGGCGGTGGGCGCCCCCTCCAAGCGCGAGCCCAGGGTGAGGGACGGTGCGGCGGCCGCGGCCGACACCCCCGAGGCGGCGGGAGCGCCAAAGCTCATCGCGGCGCCCGAGCTGGGCGCCGCACCGAAGAGGCCGACCCCGCCGCCTGACGCCGAAGCGGGCGCCGCCGCCGCGCCGCCAAAGCTGAAGCCGCCGCCGGAGGAGCTGGCCGGTGCGGGCGACGAGCCGGTGTCCTTCATGTAGCGGCGCAAGTTGAAACTGAAGGAATTACATAAAACCAGTGTATCACATCAAGCAGTTCATCACATCAAGCGCTGAGACCAGGCGGTTTCATCTCGGCTTTCGATACGTGTCACCTTGCAGCGCCTCACCTTGAGCTGCCCCGCGGTGCCCTGCGCATCGAAGGCGTTGCCGAAGGACAGCTCTGGCTTGGCCTCGGCGATGGGGTCCAGGGCCCCGGGCATACGGCCTGCTGGATACTGCTCGCCGCGTCATAGGATGCCATCTGACTCACGGGGGGCAGGGCGAAAGCCTGGTGCCTCCTTGTGCACGCGGAAGTGTCTCTCTGTCTCCGCCATCTAACTCAAGAGACGAGGGTAAAAAAGTGCGTCGGATGACTTGGCCCTACCTGGCAGGCGGGGTTGCCGCCGCCGCCGCGCCAAATGCGAAACTGGGAGCGGCGGCGCTCGAGGGTGCTCCGAACGCGAACGACAGCCCCGGCGCGGCCGCCGCCGCAGCTGGTTCCGCAGCTGCCGCTGCCGCTCCAAAAATGAACGACGGCGCCGGTACGGCGTCCGCAGACGGCGTCGAGGCAGCCGCTTCGGCATTGAACCCAAACGACGGGGCGGCCGCGGCGGCTGCGGCGGGCGCGCCGAAGGCGAACACGGGCGTCGAGGCCGGCGCCGGCACCACCCCGAATGAGACAGGGGACGCGGCGGCGGGGGCGGGCGGGGCCACCCCGAACGCGAAGGACGGGGTGCCCGAGGCGACGGGGGCTGACGCGAACGGCGAGGGCGCCGTCGCCGCTGGCGCCGCGAACGCCGACGGCGCCGGCTTAGCAGCCGCCGTCTCCTCCTCCTCGATGGCCGCCTGCACCTTCTTCTGGTGCTCCTGATTCTTCTGCATGAAGGCCGCGCCCCAGAGTCCACCTCCCGCGGGCTTCGGCGCCGCCTCAGCGTGTTTCGGGGCAGGCGCGGCCTCGACAGGCGCGGGCGCCGGCTCCGGCGCGGATGAAGACGCCCCGCCAGCGCCGGAGAAGACGCCGGTCGCCGCCGGTGTCGCGGCCGGCGCGGCAAACGACGGGGGCGGCGCGCCTTCACCGAAGCTATACTTGACGTCCACGTACACGCTGTCCAACTCGTCGGACCCGAACGTGACGGCGTCGATTTCGCCGTCATCCTGCGAGCCGAAAGTGTAGGTCGGCAGATCGTCGTCCACCACCTCGCAGGAGGGTCATTGAGCATAACCACTCCAACGAGATCGGACGTGTCCTCATGACTTACCTGCAGGTTAAGTGCTCATACACACGCGCGGAAGAGGAAGATATTTAATGTCGGTCGAGTGCTTGTTCTCAACGGCCCCCCTGCCTTGTGCGAGGACACAAAGGTGGAGGCACCGCCGCCAGGGCTGCTGCTGGCGGGAGCCCCGAAGCGCGTGGGAACCGCGGCGGCGGCGGCGGGCGCCGGGGCACCGAAGGGGGCGCCGAAGGGGGCGGGCTCCGGCTTCACCGCGGAGGTGGAGGCTGCGCCGAACAGCGGGGGCGGGGGCTTCGTGTCCGCCGGAGCCTGTGCGCCGTTGCCCGGCAGGTTCTTCCCCGCGGCGAAGCCGAATGGTGCGCCGGCGGCGGGCAACGGGATGGCGGCGGCGGGCGCGGCGGGCGCGGGCGCGGCCCCGGCGGCGGCCGGCTGCGCTGAGAACGCGTCGGGTGTGAACGACAGCGGCGACGGCTTGGGTGCGGCGGCGGCGGCGCCCGGCGCTGCCTTGGCGTAGGAGCCGATGTGCGACGCCGGGCTCCGCGCCTCCGCGCCGGCCAGGGACTTGGCGGGGGTAGCGCGCTGGATGCCGCGGAAGCCGCCCAGCGTGGAGGCTCCCGGCGGCGCCGCCGCGTTGTTGAGGCTGGAGGACAGGTTGAGGGGCTTGGGCGCGGGGCTGCTGCCGGGCTCCTCGCTCTTCTGCCCCGCCGGCCAGGAGGGTCATTCTGAACAAGCACTCGAATCGAGATCGGACGAGCCCGCATGACTCACCTTCAGGGTGAATGTGCATACAGATGCGCAGAGGAGGAGGAGGAGGAGATTCGACGTCACTCGAGTGCTTGTTCTCAGTAACCCCCTCACCAGGCGGTCCAGCGTCTGCAGTATGCGCCGCGCGGTGTCCGTGGTGACGGAGGAGGCGGCGGGCTCCTTGCCCCCCGTGGCGCCGGCACCCGCGGGGGCACCGTGCCAAGGCGCTGGGGCAGGGGTGCTTCCCATCGGCATGGGCGCGGGCGGGGGCATCATGGTGCCGCTCCCCGGCGCGGCGTGCGCCGGGTTCGACAACCGCGGCGCCGTGGACCGCCCCTGCTCCCGCGCGTGTGCGTCGAGCTCCGCCGCGTCGCGCCCGCGCTTGCCCAGACTCGCCGGCGCGCCCCATCCGCCGTACCCCGCAGGTTGCGGCGATCTGGCCGCGCCCCCGAACCCCGTCCCCATTCCCCCACCGCCGTACCCACCACCGCCGTACCCACCGCCGCCATACCCACCATACCCACCACCGTACCCGCCGGCCCCGCGCTGCGCGCCGCCGGACGGCCCCGGCAGCGCGAAGTGCTGCTGCGGCTGCGGCGCGGGCGTGCCCCCGCCGCCGTGCGCCTGCTGCGGGGTGCCGTAGTAGCTGCGCCACGCGGAGGTGGGGGGCGCGGTGCCGCCGGCGTGGCCGCGGGGGGGCGCGCCGCCCCACCCCACCGCCGCCGGCCGCGACACCCCGCGCGCGTTGGGCAGAGAGAAGACTTGCTGCCTGCGCTCCGCGTTGCTCTGCTGCAGGTACTGGCGGACGCTGCTGAAAGCGGTCTCCCCGTCTTCAGGGGCGGCGGCGGCGGAGGGACCAGCGCTGCTGGGCGTCTGGAACAGCCCGACGGCCGGCGGGGGCGGCATCATCGAGCCCCCCCCCGCTCCTGGCGCCGCGAAGGCCGCCGGCGCGTCCCCATTCGCGTGCGCGCTGCCATTGATGAGGCCAACCAGCGCGCTGGCCTCCTCCCGCGATAGGCTCTGCCCGCTGCGCTGCTTGAGGACATCCATCAGGCTGCCTCCGGGGGTGGTCGCCGCGGGGGCCTGCGGGTTGTGGGGGGACACGTGCATGTCAGCAATAAGGTTGCACCATCCGAGTCAAGCAGTTCCAACTGGATGATGGCAATTCAGCTGGAGCGGGTACGGACCGAGCCATAAGAGAAGATGTTGATAGCTTTGGCAATATTGTCATCCTTTATGGCAGGGTCCGGCTGCGTGAGTAGCCAGGGCGATTTGGCAATAAACGTGGGGTCATTGATTTGGGTTGAGTTGAGAGAGCCGTGAGAAACGTGGTGCGTGTCAACACTGAAACGCGGCCGGTTTGCGTCGGTCCGGGGGCACCGTGGTGTGGTTCATGGGGATACGGGCGAAGGCGCTGAGCCGACGGCGGTGACATTTGGGTCGATCGTCCGCGCGATCTGGGTGAACAAAGGGCCGCCCTGGTTCCATCCAGGTTCCCCAAGGTGCGGGTGCACTAGGTTTAGACGGGGGTTGCTGTACGATTTGCTTTCGGGGGTGCGGGGACTAGTGGCGCCGGGGCGCGGGGGGGGGTGGTCTCACCAGGGGGGAAGCGCCTGGCAGGGGAGACTGCAGGGCGGCGCCATCGTCGTCGGTGGGGGACGTTCCCAGGAACCCGCGGACCTGCGAACCAATGGTGACGGCGGCAACTCAGGGTGCTGTGTTTGTGCGCAGGTGAACAAACCTGGGGGGAAAGAGATCCAAAAACACGGCGTGCCAAGCGGAGGGAGCGACTCACCCCCTTCGTGATGCTGCCGAAGACCCCGCGAAACGGCGTGGCTAATCTGCCAAGGCCGCGCGCGTACGGCGACTGGTTGTTGTCGGCGTCGCGCCGGGGCGTGCGCGATGGCCCCCCATCGCCGTTGGCCGCCATTTTTTTCGCACACTAACTATCTTCTCCGCCGCGTTTCGTCAAAAGACAGTCGAGGCGGGTGGACGCTGCTGCTACGACGTGCGAGGCCGACTGGCGCAACCGAGTCAGTCGCGATCGGCGATCGAGTGCCTTGCCTTAGGGTCCCTGCGTCTGCGACGATCGAGTGGGCGGCGTGGGTGGTACTTCAAAATTGAATCTTCTGGCGCAGCGAAGCAGCGCGGAGCGCGGGTGAGGCCCAGACAGCCGGGAGCCGGCCGCACCGTAACACCAGCCGGCCGGACAGTCGCCCCGCGCACGGCCCACAGCGTCGTGCTCTGCGCTCACCTTGCACAACACCGCGTCAGCGCCCGGCGTCGGTCAGTGTCCCCGAACGTCGCCGGGGAGCTGGAGAAGTACCCCGCGGCCACCCCGGCCCGCGTGCCGTCTTCGGTCACGCAGCCATCTTATACTCAAAAAGAACAAAACTCCTTGGCAATCCCGGTGTTCCCAGCCACGCCTTGTGGCGCCACCTCTGCACGCGCGTGGCCGCGGCAGTCCGCAGGGGAGGTATCGGCGCTATCGCATCGCCTGTGCCGAGGCTCGCTCCGCTACAAGAGCTACTGAACTATCTTATCTGACTTCTGAGAGGCCCTAAGGCAAATAAATAGGAACGCAGGGTGCCGTCCGTGAGGCGGTTCGAACGCGGCAGGGCGGGCTGCAGCGTTCCGGCGCTCCGGCGCCATGCACACCGTGCTGGAGTGCTCGGTGGTGACTGAAAACCTGCCGGTGAAGGTAGGGACTGATGGTGCTCGCCACGTCATCAAACGCAGCCTAAACCCTCTTTTCTTGAGTTAAAGGCACCCGTGAATCAGGGCGAGCACTATGAGTATCCATCAGTCCCTAGGCGAAGGTGGAGTGCGTTGCGACATGGGGCGACAAGCTCATCGTCGGTTGCTCCGAGGGCGCGCTTCTCGTGCTCGGCGCGGTCGGCGGCGGCGGCGGCGGCGGCGGGCGCATGGAGATTGTAGACTCGCACAAGGTGGCGAGCCGCAAGGCGGTGACGCAGGTGCGGGTGCTGGTAGGGTCTCATGGATAGTGCTCGCCACGTCATCAACGCATTCGAACCCTCGATTCTCGAGTTGAATGGCATCGTATGACGTGGCGAGCACTGTCCATCACTCCCACGTCATCAACCGCAGTCGAACCCTCGTTTCTCGACTTAATGACATCCTATGACGTGGCGAGCACTGTCCGTCACTCACGTCATCAACCGCCTTCGAACCCTTGTTTCTCGAGTCAAATGGCATCGTATGACGTGGCGAGCACTGTCCATGAGTCCCGAGGTGGTGGAGGACAAGGCGCTGCTGCTGTGCCTCACGGACGCCACGGTGCGGTGCTGCGCATCAAGTCTAAAGTGCGCGAAAGCCGTGTTCACCGCGCCTGGTTTCAGTGCTTGAAACTACAACGTGATGAACTGATTTCAAACTTTGCTTCCAATATCAAGTTGCGGCGGTACGCCGCGGTGTGCGTGCATCGGCTGCCCACGCTGGAGGTGGCCAGGGCCGGTGGGGGCGGGGCTGGGGGCGGGGGGCAGGGGGGCGGGACCGGGCAGCTGGCGCGCAGCAAGGGGTGCACCAACCTGTTCGAGTGGGACGACAGCCGCGGCATGTTATGCGTGGCCACGAAGCGGCGCCTGCTGCTCTACCACCACGACGGTCGCGACTTTGTGGAGCTCAAGGCAGGGGAGGGGGGTCGTTCAGAACTATCACTCCACCGACGTTGATTCTCCTCCTCCTCCTCCTCCTCCTTCTCGGGCGTCATCGAGAACAAGCACTCGACCGAGGTTGAATTTCCTCCTCATCGTCGGCATACTTGCCGCGTCTGTATCAGCATCCACCCTGAAGGTAAGTCACGCGGGATCTCGGTTCCTAGTGACTCTCCTGCACGGACATCGCCGTGAGCGACACGGTGCGCTGCATGGCGTGGTGCGGCGACGCCATCTGCCTGGGTACGGCGCTGCAGGCTGACAGCATCACAACTCGTGTTGAACGTGCTCATGGGTTCAGCGCTTGCAATTACATTATCGCAAACCGTTTTCAACGTTTGCTCTGCATTTCAACTTGCGCGGTTACACCTGGGTTTCAAGAAGGAGTACGTGCTCGTGAACGCGGCGACCGGGTTGACGACCGAAGTGTTCCCCACGGGGCGCTCGGGACTGCCCAACATCCTGCCCGTGCCGCCCACACCGGCGCCGGGGCCGGGGCCGGGGCCGGGAGGGCGCGGCGGCGGCGGCAGGCAGGGGGGTAATCGAAAACAACCACTCGACCGTTGAACCTCCTACTCCTCCTCCTCTTCCTCCTCGAGTCTGTATGAGCATTCAATTTGATGATAAGTCACGCTCCAATCGCCGTCGACAGATTGTTCTCAGTGGCCCTCCTGCGAGGGGCGGCACGGAGGAGCTGCTCCTGGCGCGCGACAACGTGGTAGTGACTCATGGATAATGCTCGCTTCGTCAACACACGCATTTTGCACCCTCGTCTCTGTAGTCAAATGGCATCCTATGACGTGGCGACACTGTGCATCAGTCCCTACAACGTGGGGATATTCGTGGGCCCGGACGGCAAGCCCACGCGCAAGCACGGGCTGCCGTGGACGGACAGTCCGACCGCCGTAGTGGGCTTCGCGCCGTACGCCGTGGCCGCGCTGCCTAGTTTCGTGGAGGTGGGGTGCCGCTGCTGCTTGAAATCATGAAACCAATCTTGAAAGCGCCTGGAATAATGGAACTAAGCGCTTGAAACTATAATATGATAAACTGCTGTCATTTTGCTTCAAATTTGGTTTCAAATTCCACTTGCGCCGCTACATGGAGGTGCGCAGCCTGCAGCGCGGCAGCCATCATGGTGGGGCGGTGCAAGTTGAAACGGCTTGTGACCGATGGTGAAAGGGCTTCAGATCCGTGTTGAAAGCGTCTGGTTTCAGCTCTTGAAACTACAATATGATGTATGACAAAACAAGCGAAGCTATGACCTTTGTTTTGTCGTTCCGGTTTCAAGTTTGGCTTTCAAATCCAACTTGCGCCGCTACAGCACGGCCTCGCGCAGACCCTGCCGCTCAAGGGCGTTGTCGGCATCGTCGCTGCGCCCGCCGCCGCCGCTGCAGCCGCCGCCGCGGGGGGTGCGGGGGGCGTGGGGGACGCGGGGGGCGCGGGGGGCGCGGGGACCTCGGGGCGGTCGCCGTCACCGTCCTCGGAGGGCTCCGACCTGGTGCTGTACGCCTTCACATCCACCGCGGTGCTGCGCTTGCAGGCACGGGCCTCACACTCCTCCACTTCTCATTTCACCCTGATCCATCGTTTTGTCACTGCAACCACCCAGCGCATCTCACAAAACATGGAGGAGTGTGAGGCGCTGAGTGCGGGGGGTGGCGGTGGCGGTGCAGGTGGGGCAGCTGCTGGACGAGGGGAGCTTCGAGGCCGCGCTGCTGCTGTGTGACCTGCTCGTGGTGTGGCATAGCACCTTGACCGCAGATTGACCCCCGGTTGACGGCGCTTGGTGTCATCGCTTGAATTTGTAATATGATGAACTGCTTTCAGAGTCGATGTAAATGCAACTTGCGCCAGTACACGGTGCACGCGCCGTCGCTGCGCGCCCAGCTGACGGAGACCGCGCACCTGCGGTGTGCGCACACACGCTTCGCGAGCGGGCAGTACGACGACGCCATGCGCCACTTCGGCGCGGCGGGCGCGGCGCCGCTCGAGGTGCTGGCGCTATTCCCGGGCCTGCTGCCACCCGCGCTTGCCGCGCTCGTCGCCCGCCATAACTCGCGCGGACCCGATGAGACGCGGCCGCCCGCCGCCGACACTGGCACCTCGGGGGGAGGGCCCTCCTCTTCGCCCGAGGCCCTCGCCGCGCTCCTGCCTTTCCTCCTCGGCACGCGCGTTCGCTTGCGCGACGCCCGCATCAGCGGCGGCGGCGGCGAGTCGACCTCGCAACAACTCCCGTGGGGCCCCGAGGACGAGGAGGCGGCGGCGTTGGACACAGCAGGGGGGCTATTGAGAACAACCACTCCACCATCCACCGAAGTTGAATCGATTAATCGAGTCCGCACCGCATGTTTGTATGACCGTTCTCCCTGAAGGTATGTCACGCTCCAATGTCGGTGGAGTGCTTGTTCTCAATGACCCTGGTGCACGGCGGCGCTGCGCGCGATGGTGGCCACCTGCGCCCCGCGCGACGCCGTGCTGGCGCTGCTGGCTCCGCCCACCGCGGTGCACCCCGGCGCCGGCGAGCGCGCGCTGGCGGAGGCGGGTCGCAGCGCGGAGCTGGTGGCGCTGCACCGCGCCTCAGGGCAGCACCGCCGCGCGTTGGAGCTGCTGCAGCGCCTCGCCACCTCCGCCGCCGCCTCCACCTCCGGGACCCACGCCGACACCCCCACGTTCGGGGCGGCTGACACAGTGGCGTACCTGCGCGCGATGCGGCCGACGGACCCGCTGCTGACGCTGGAGTTCAGCCGGTGGGTGCTGCGGGCCGCGCCCGGGGAGGCCACCCTGCGCCTCTTCACCGCTGCGGTAGGACATTTGTTGAGAACAAGCGCACTCGAACGATGTTGAATTGACGAACCGAGTCCGTTTGTCTGTATGGGCAGTCACCTTCAAGGCAAGTCATGCTCGAACTCGATCCAGTGCTGGTTACGGTTGACACTGCGGGTGGTCACCAGCGCTGGCGGCGGAGGACGTGGTGCCGCACCTGCGCATGCACTGCGCGCCGCTGTGCATCCCCTATCTTGAGCATGAGGTTGGGTGCTGCCGGTTGACCCCAGCTTGACCCCAGCTTGACCCCAGCTTGACCCCAGCTTGACCCCGGGTTGACCCCAGGTTGACACCAGGTTGACCCCGGGTTGACCCCAGGTTGACCTCAGGTTGACCCCAACCTGACTGCTCCTGATTGCAGCGCTTGAAGCTGATATATGATGAAGTGCTTTCAAACTTTGCTCACAATTTCAAGTTGTGCTGCTACAAGGAGGTGGCGGCGCGGGGGGCGGAGCTGCAGCCGGAGTTCCACAACGATCTGGCTCTGCTGTACCTGGCGGAGGTGACGCGCGCTATGGCGGCGGCGGGGCCGGAGTGGAGGGAGGGTGACTCGAGCTCCATGCCCCCCACGCGGCGGCGGCTGCTGGCGCTGCTGCGGGCGCCGGCGGGCACCTCGCGCTACAACCCGGAGCGCCTGCTCACCCGCTTCCCGCCCGACGCCTTTCTGCAGGAGCGCGCTGTGCTGCTCAGTCGCGTGGAGCGCCACGAGGTGGGAGCCGTGCAAGTTGGAGCATGTAGAACCCTGTGTTGAAAGCGCCTGGTCTCATCAGCGATTGAAATTGCAATTTGTTCATCTGCTTTCAAGTTTTGCTTTCCATTTCAAGTTGCGGCCCTACACCGTGGAGGCGCTGCGCATCCTGGTGTGGCGGCTCATGGACCCTGCGCAGGCCGAGGTAGGGGGGTCATTCAGAAGCCAGATGTACCTATATGGTAACTGCTCATACAGTCGTGCTGAGCAGGAGGAGAACATGTAATACGTTCAGCGTCGGTGGAGTGCTCGTTCTCAATGACCCTCCTGCGAGGCATACTGCGACCGCGTGTGGCAGGCGGCGCATCCAGAGGCGCACAAGTGGTGGGTGGTTGAGACAAATAGCGGGCGGCGTAGGGGGGTGGCGGAGGAAGCGGATGAATGGCTAGATGTGAACCGAATCCACGGCGATGGTGGCGGTGACGGCGGCGGCGGCGGCGGCGGCGGTGGCGGCGGCGGTGGGTGCGAGGGTGATAGATGGGAGGAGGAGGAGGGATCGAGAGGCGATGTCGACAACGTGTATCACCTGCTGCTCCGCGTCTACCTGGAAGTCCGGCCGGGTGAGGCCGCAGTCGGGCGGCATAAGGCGGCGGCGGTTCTGGCCGCCGCCGCCGCCGCCGAGGGAGGGTCACGTGGTGTTCTCTCGGAGCCGGAGGGGATGCTCAAGTCGGCGCTGGCACTGATGACGCGGCAGGGGGATTCTTAAGAACAAGCATTCGACCGACCGACGTTGAATAACCTCCTCCTCCTGTTGAATCTACACCTCCTCCTCCTCCTCCTCGAATATATATGAGCATGAACATTGAAGGTGAGTTATGCTCCGATATTGGTCCAGTGCTCGGTGGCAATGACCCTGCTGCGCGGCGGCACCAGCACATCGACGGCGCGACGGCGGTGGAGCTGCTACCCGACGACCTGGCGCTGCCGCACGTGATGCCCTTCCTGGAGGCCAAGCTGCTGGCCGCCGCGCACCTCAAGCGCAAGCTCGCCATGCATAAGGCAGGGGGGTCATTCAGAACAAGCACTCCACCGACGTTGAATCGAAGCACCGATTCCGCGCGTCTGTATGAGCATTCATCCTCAATGTAAGCCATGCTCCGATCTCGGTCGAGTGCTTGTCAATGCCCCTTGTGCAAGAGCCTGGTGGCGGCGCAGCGGGACGCGGCGGCGGAGGAGCTGGCGCACCTTCGCGGCGATCGAGGGGTCGACGCGCTAGAGGACATTCACCCGCAACTTCGCCGGCCACCCTGACGCTCCCTCGTCCGCTATGACTGCCTGAATCGACGATGCGACTAGATCGGAGAGACGAGATAGAATGATGTTTTCCATAGTTTCATATTAAATCGAGTTCAAATGACGTAATGAAGAGGGTCTGAACTCTCTATTATGTCCCTCCGATTACATCTTCCCGAATACCATCAAAGGACGCACAGGCGGCTTTTGGTGAGCGTGCTTCAGCACTTTCCAGCGCCGAAATATGCACCACCACCGCCCGCTGTATTTTGCCCATCGCCACCCCCGTCGTCGGACGCCCATGTTCCACCCCATCCTCTTCAACTGTTACACATATTAAAATAAACAAAACTTTCGAGCACCCACGGAGCTCCTCCGCATCCTACGCAACATGCGCCGCCCCCCCCGCCGCCCCCCGTCACAGCGGTCTGAGTCCAAGAGATCTCTTCTCTGAAGCCCCCGTGCCAGGCACCCCCGGAGGTCTTCCAAGCT
>Ga0307489_10000046_pt1 | contig 60479 bp, 64 predicted proteins | sample SB12metaG_FD_202247 | JGI IMG/M metagenome (GOLD analysis project Ga0307489, IMG submission 202247) | Sea-ice brine microbial communities from Beaufort Sea near Barrow, Alaska, United States - SB 1.2 | ecosystem: Environmental > Aquatic > Marine > Coastal | place: USA: Alaska | collected... | reverse complement strand
GTGATAAATCTTCGAGGCGTCGAATCCGTAAAGTCCTAGGTCATGGACATCATAAAACATATTAAACTTTTTTCAAACATTTCTGGTAAAAAATTAGGAATCGTGAGCTTTTATCCTTATCTTTAAATATAGTTAATTAATAAAAAATAAGAGATATGATAAAAGAGAAATACGGAATAGAAATTACAAAGCCATGGTCATCAGAAATGTATGATTGGAATGATAAAGTCTTAGAAGATCTAAAAAAGAAAATTACAAAATTATGGAAACAAGGTTATGCTTCTGCTTTAGAAGATTATAAAGAATTGGATCAAGATATGAAGTTTGAAGATTCTGATTGGAGTATACATTCAAATGGTATAATGGAAGAAGTTCAGAAGTCAATTACATTTAGTGGCTATGGTTCAGGCTTTACAATATATGATATAGAGAAAGAAGTTTTTCAAGAGTTAGAAGTTGCTCCATATTGGCATGTAAAGCAAATGGCAGAAGAGTTATACATAGAAGAAATGTTTATAGGATTAAAATAATATGGATATAGAAAAATCATATAATAATGCATATCAATTGTTAGTAGGCGAAACTACCTATAATAAATTGTCAGAACAAAAAGAATTTTATTTACCTACCGATCATAATGATGCTAGCAAATTATTAAGTTATTTTGAAAGTATTGAAGATTATGAAAAATGTAGTAATATAGTAAAAAAGCTGTAAAAAGATTTGCCTTTACGAAAATTTATCCTTATCTTTAAATATAGTTAATTAATAAAAAATATGAATAAAAAAAAGTTACAAAATCAAGTTACTAAAAATTGGAATAGTAAATCGTCATATGATTCAGAATTAATGTTTAATATTAATTCAAATAATCCAGTTATCACTATAGATGAATACATTGAAATTAATAACCTCCATATTGAGTTTGAAGAGTGGTGTGAGAAATTAGGATTTAAATTGCCTTTCCATGGGGCAAGTGAATCTGTAGAGTTAGCAGATGAATATGCTGAGCCATGGGTAAGTAATTCAATGTGGTGTAGCTAATTAAAAGGAATTATGAAAACAATATATATATGGTCATTGATCATGACGATACCGTTATTCGGATCCATGATTGATTATAATAAAAATAAAGAATTTTGTTTACCGGATGAAGTTGAAGTTGTACAAGATTCTATCATTATACAAGATTCAAGTCTTGTGTATTCTTTAATACAAGTTGAAAGTGCCGGCAAAGACAGTTGTGTAGGCGACAAACATTTGGTAATTCCTTCCGTAGGATGCCTACAAATTAGGCCTATAATGGTTCGTGAAGTCAATCGGATATTAAAGGGTCTGGGTAACACTACGAGATTTAAAAACAAAGATCGTTGGAGCAGAAAAAAGTCAATTCAGATGTTTTATGTATGGAAAAACTTTCATCACATGAAATCTACTAATGAAAAAATTGCAAGAAATTGGAATGGCGGCCCTCGAGGTTACAAACGTAAACGTACTTTACAGTATTGGACAAAAGTACAAAAAGAATTAAATAAATAATTATGAAATATATAGTGGCACATCGTGATCAAGTTTCTAGTAAATTTGAAACAGAAGTTTTTGATACATTGGAGGCAGCTAGTAATAGGCAAAAAAAATTACGTCTAGAATATCACGATACAATTGTTTTACAAAATACAGATATTAATGAAATATACAATATCGGAAGAACCGTACAAGTATAAACATACATACCGTGTTCAGTTAGAGAAACGATCAGTACGTACATCTACATTATATCCAATGTATTGTGATTATCCTAATCCGCGTGATAAACGTAATATCAAAGAATTACGTAAACGTATATCATGGTCAATGGATGGTTGTAGAGTAGAACATATACATACTACCAAATCAAAATTATTATTAAATAAATAAGGTTAATTAATGGTTAGTCAATATTTATTTGTAAAATGATAGATTTAGAGAATATACAAACTAACGAATCTTTTTCCGGTGAGGATATAGAATATTTTGTTGATGATGATTCATTGATAGGAGAAGTATATCTGGACGGGAATTTAATCTTTCAGTCATTAGATGTGATTGATGAAGAACAGTTAGAGGCGGAGTTTTATAAACAATTTTTTATTAAGCAAGATGAAGCTATTCATTATTAAATTATATCATATTTATTAAAAAAAGGAATGTTATGACATCAAATGAAATATATACAGAGTTAGAAAATAGTTGGACTGAATTTACAGAGAATCATTCTAAGTTTATGGACAAAGGTAATAGAGCGGCCGGAACAAGAGCTAGAAAAGCAATCGGCGAATTAAAAAAATTAGTAACTGAATATCGTAAACAATCAGTTGCTGAATCTAAAAAGGCTTAAATGGCACAACGGTTAACTAATGCTGAACTACATACAGATATAAAGATGGTTCAGAAAGATATGGATTATCTTAAAGATGGGCAGATCAAAATGCAATCAGATATATCAATGATAAAACAAACATTGTTAGATCCTGATAAAGGTACTATATCAAAAGTTAATCGAAATACTACTTTTAGAAATAAAGCTAATAAAGCCATATGGTCTATATGGATAGTGATATTAGGAGTAATAGCTAAATTAATATTTTGGAACTAATGAAAAATAATGACTTATATAATAAATTAACTAATATGATCAATGAAGAACTTGATATCATATTAAATGAAGAAACTTCTAAATATGGTAGCCTTCTTAAGCCAGACGACTTTGATCCAATTGATCCACAAATACATGTAGTGGGTTTTGGAACAATGAATCGTAATGCATTAAGAAAAGAAATTGTTACTAGATTAGAAGGTGCTTTAAAGTCAGCAAAAAATGCAGCTATGAATCCAGATTCGGCTTATGATATTTATAAAACAATAGAAGACACTATAGGCAATGATAGTGTCTTAATGTTGCAAATGAGAGCCGATAATGAAGTTTCAGATCAATTAGAAGCATTAAGAACCAAAGGTGGTAGAAGAGCTATTCCAATACCTCCACAAAAATAAAGACAGATATGAAATTAAAAACACTACTAGAAGGATTTGCTTGGGAAAGAACACCTGGTAAGCCGTTACCAACATTAAATGATGTTGCTAAAAAACATAATGAGCCTACTGCTGAACCAGTTACAGAAGCTATATTAAAATCTAATATTTTGAGTAAATGGTCAAGTTCTGATGTTGCTAATAAAGATTTGCAAGAATTTTTAAAAGCACTTTATATGGATAGAAATTATGATACAATGGATGATATGGCAGCAATGTTTAATATCTTATCTAAATTATCAAAAGATTATCTAAAAAGAATGATATAATTGTAAATTCTATTTCAATTAAAAACATTTAAAGTTATGGCCGTTATAAAAATATTAACAATTGGATGCGTACTAATTGTTACAGTAATGCTCTTAGAAGCAATCTTCAAAAATAAATAAAAAAAGCTTCAAAAAGCTTTGCCTTTACGATATATCTACCTTATATTTATAGTAAGTTAAATTAAAAAAATAAATATGAGTTATTATATAGCAAAAGTAAAAGTGGCTACGGATACTCCTAAGGGAGTTAAATATGTATCCGAGCAATATCTAGTTAATGCAACATCTGTAACACATGCAGAGGCATTAGTAAACAAAGATTTCTTAGACAGTGGAGTTGACTTTGAAGTCAAAGCAGTCCAGGATACAAGAATTTGTAAAGTTATCGAGAATCAACCCCAAAATTCATAATAATGAGAATAGCATATACTGAAGGTAATATTGTTGTTATGCGTATCGAAGATAAGAATCATGTAGGTATCGTAACTAATGTAAGAAAAAAGAAAAATCAAATCTTAGGATATGATGTTAGATCAGAAAGAGGAGGTGGATATTGTTTGGTACAAATTGATAAACCAAAAAGTAAATATTCTATAGACTCTAATCTAACTGCAGTATTCATGCAGAACACAGATGAACCTAGCAAATTATATATAGATAATTCATTAGGACATACTAGAGCCAATTACAATGAATATGTTGATAAGGATATGGATCATTATGAGAAATGTTCGGATTTTTCATTCCCAGTTGTTGGTCCTAGATCATTTTAATCATGGATAAGAATCAAAAAAGAGTATTAAAAGAATATCCCAATGCTTTTATAGCTAAAAAAGATGGCGGCGCATATGTCGTCATCGATGGGGATACTTTTATAGCAGAAGAATTCTTCTTACCAGATGTATACACTGAAGAAGAAGCTTGGTCGCATGCAGCATTGGCTTGTAAAACTTCACAGCATTTTAATAGAACTCACCCTACAAGAATGGATTTGAAAAGTTTAGAAGCTAAATTAATGCGTATAGAAAATAGAAAACGGAGGATAGGACATGTTAGATAAAATTAAAAAAATGATAAAAGGTAATAACAATAATAAAGATATCGTTAACCTAGGGCCTGAACGAGTACAACCGATGCAAGAAGAAGATGATACATATCTACAATATTCTGCAGAAGCAGTAGGTTATAATACACGTGAACAGCAATGGGATACATATAAAGCAGCTTTACAATATATTCCACAAGGATCTAGTTTATTAGATTTTGGTTGTGGTAGAGGAGATTTACATGTAATGCATTTATCCGAATATGGAGAAGTTGAATATACTGGAATTGATATGAATAGCCCATTAATTGATGCCGGTAAGATAATTGATCCGGATAGAGATATTAGATTAACAGATTGGTTTAAGTTACCTTTAAATGTCACTAAAGATTGGTGTATTAATATAGGCTCATGTAATTTAAGATATGATGCCGACATGAAACGAGATGATTTTACATATGCATGTGATACTATAGAAAAAATGTATAAACATGCAACAAAAGGATTAGTAGTTCTGATATCATATACAGAAGGATTAATACAACATGACCCGGGTAAAATATTGAATTGGTCACAAAGAAAATTTAAGAACGTCATATTAGATCATTCAGTATCTGATGACGGATTTTGTTTAATAATAAAAAAATAATAAAAATGAGTGTAAATAGTAGATACGCTATCAATGAAGATAGAGTAAAAAGATTTGGAAAATTATATAGTGGTATTGATTTTGATATAGCTAAAACATTAACCGCTGATCAATTTCGTACAAGAAATGATTATCAGCCTATAGGTGATTTTATAATTGGCAATAAAAGTTTCAATATAACTTTTAAGGAATTAGAAAGAATTGAAGAGACATGTAGAGAGGCTCGAGCAGCATTAGAAAGATCTTATCAGATTGGACTCCTAGGTAAGCTAAAATAATATTTATATAAAATGAAGCAATTTAAATATTTTAATATTAAAGATTCACATAAAGAACAAATTGGTATTGTTCAGTCGCATTCGTTAGATGAAGCTTATATTAAAGCTAGTAAAATTAAAAATCTTAATTTAGAAGAATTTAAAAAAATATTTAGTATAGAGGAAGTGAAATGAAATTTAACGAGCTCGAAATAATTGAAGAAGATTTTGATCTATTCATTTTATTAGATGAACCTAATAAAATAGAGTATCTATATGATACAGTTAAATTAGGTCCTCGAGGAGCAATGTTAAAACAAATAGCTAAATTAGAAGAATATAGAGACGAATCGCCTATAGGATTAGCAAATGTACAAGATGTATTAGTAGCCGGTCATAGACTTTGTATAACAACTTACGATGATATTATTACATTTAATAGTGAAAATTTATCCACTATTAATAAATGTGTATATAATATCTGGTTAGATGGTCATATAATAACGCGTGAATATGATATAAAGAAAACTAGTTTAGATATTTACAAATATTTTAAAGCATTTTCTATAATAAGATTGAGTATGCCGATTTGCGAAAATTAGTATATTTATATAAAGTAATTGAAAGATACTGCGGGTCATTTAATTACATTAAAACTAAAGTTTAATAAAATATATAATCATTTAAGGAGATTAATTATGGGAACACTAACACAATACGGCACATCGCCATTCGACATTCTATTTAAGAATTTTTTCGACCTTGAAGGAGATTTTGCTCCTTTCAATCAAATCAGAGTCAATCATCCAGTAGATATATATGAGGCTAATGACGGCCTTAATATTGATATTGCATGCGTCGGCTTAACAAAAAAAGATATCAATCTCACTATAGAGGGAGATGTTTTAAAAGTTGAATATAAAAAAGAATCTAGTAATATTGCAGAGTCTGAATATATTCAACGTAATATAGCACAAAGAGCATTTAATTTTGGATGGAGAATCTCTAGAAGATTTGACCTTACTCAATTAGAAGCAAAGTTACAAAATGGATTATTACATTTGCATGCACCTGTAGCAGAAGATAATAAACCTAAAACAGTTACAATAAAATAAATTAAATAGACCCGCAGTCTTTCATTATGAGTTATTGGTTTAAACATCTAGAATTTAATGGACAAAGATTCGTCCTTAAAAGAACAATAAAGGAATCAACGTTACCGACTAACGTTAGTTCAGATGATCTTAAGGAATATTTCATGGTCAACACTATACTAAAAAAAGATGGTATATTTTATCTATGTGATAGTATGGATTATGTGGAAATAATTGAAGAGCCCAATATACCACATCCATAACAATACTAGTTAGTATTTTTTGAACTGTTGCTTATCCTTTATAATAAATTTACTTAACAATATTATTATAATAATCCAAATGACCAATGTTATTTGTGTGTCTATTTCCATTTTAAATATAAATAACAATAGTTATTAGTATTATATTAAATGAAGATTAAATCAATATTAAATGAAACTTTTATCATAAAAGATTTGCCTAATTGAAAAATTTTACTTATATTTAGATATGGAAGAAAAAGTAAGAATAGGCTATGCATGTGTCAATATGACACTTACTAATAGACCTAAAAAATTAGGAGGTAGAGTAACTACTTCAAGGACAGCAAGAAAAGCAACATGGTATCCAGATAATTTATCAATACTTAGTGAACGAGCGTTAGCTAATGCTAAAGACTTACTTCATTATTTGAAATGGAACGAAGAAAATAAGATACGATTATTCCGTATAGGTTCTGAATTGTTTCCTTGGCATGATCAGTATGAATTACATCAGTTACCTGATTACGAAGAGATAAGTGAAGCATTACGTGCTGCTGGCGATTATGCTCGAGAACATAAGCATCGTTTAACTACACATCCAGGACCATTTCATGTATTAGGGTCTCCTACAATGGATGTAGTAGATCGTTCTATAATTAGTTTAGAAAGACATTCACAGTTATTTGATCTATTAGGATATACTCCCTCTTATGATAACAAGATCAATATACATATTGCTGGTGCATATGGCGATAGAGAATCTACTGCTAAACGTTGGATTAACGGTTATAATCGATTATCTGACGAATGTAGAGCCAGATTAGTTGTAGAAAATGATGATAAGCCTAGTTTATACAGTGTTAAACAATTATATGAATTATTTCATCAGAAAATAGGTATTCCTATTACGTTTGATTATTTTCATCATACATTTCATACTGATGAATTAACAGAACATGAAGCATTAGAGATGGCAGGTAGTACATGGCCGAGTGATGTTGTTCAATGTTGTCACTATTCAGAATCTAGACGTATTGAGAAAAAAAATTATTTAGCAGAAGTATGTGGTAAACATAATATAGAATGGGATCAGATAGATGAGTGGCCTACATTTGCAAAGTATAAAAAAGAATTTTCCAAGATAAGAGAACAGGCACATGCTGATTATGTTTTAGATCCTATAGAAAATTACGGACATCGTATAGATGTTGTATTGGAAGCCAAAGCCAAAGAGTTGGCAGTATTTAAGTATCGTGATATTTATACAAAAAAAAAAAGAAAGATAAGTTATGAAAGATAAAGATAACGTTTTAAGAGAGTTAGATGAAATTGATAATATGATATTCATATTGACAGATTTAGCATCTAAACAAGCAGTTGATACAAATGAAGCAACACGTAGATTGACAGAGATAAGAAGAAAATTAAAATTTGTATTTGACAGAGTAACAATTAGCTAATGAATGAAAAACTTTTTTCCATATATAGTATTAACTTCCGCTTTGTCTTTAGCCGGCATTGCAGCATACTATAGTATATTTGGATTAAGTAGATTATTTTCAGCACAAGCCAATGCCGTAATAATTATGGCAACGGCATTAGAACTATCTAAATTAATCACAGCAACATTTTTACATCGTTTTTGGAAAAAGTTAAATGTATTATTAAAAATATATCTTACAACAGCTGTTGTCACATTGATGATGATAACTTCATTAGGTATATATGGATTTTTAACGTCCGCATATCAAACTACATCAGACGAATTAAAAATATTAGATACACAAGTATCAATGATTGAAATGAAAAAGTCTAGATATCAATTACAATTAGATGATTATTCAAATGAGAAGTCTCAATTAGCTAATTCAATAACTGAATTAACAAAAGGATTATCTAATAACAAAATACAATATAGAGATAAAGTCTCCGGAAAAATAATTACTACTACTTCATCTAGAACTAGAAAGGTATTACAGGGACAACTTAATGATTTTAAAATACAAAGAAATAAAGTTACTTTAAAAATAGAATCATTAACTGATTCGGTTACTAAATTAGATGTACAGATATTGAATCTCGCAACTAATAACAGTGTAGTTGCAGAAGTAGGTCCATTAAAATATATTTCGAAAATAACTAATATGGATATGGATAACATAGTTAATTATTTTGTATTGGCATTTATATTTGTATTCGATCCGTTAGCAGTATTACTATTAATATCAGCTAATAAAGCATTTGAATTGGTATCTAATAAAACAACTATTAATAAAGATCAAAAATTAGAAGAAGGTTGGCTCGATGAATTACAATCTGATAGTAAAAAATATGATAATTTTACATCGGATGGATTTAGACCTCCGCATCCTAGTGATGCCGAAGAATGGGATGAAGATCAAATTGAAAAACGAGTAGATATAATAGGACAGAACGGAAATGATGGATTACATTATACTTCCGGTTCTATTGAAAAAGAAAATATATATAAAGAAGAAAATGAGGAATCTATTCAAAGTGAAAAGGATCCGTTAGAACGAACATCAAATGCATATTGGTCATGAAAAAAGAAAAAATAAAATATAAAACAGTTACACGTAATGGAGAACGATTTATGATATGTCGTAATAGTAATCCAAACAATAAATATTATAAAGGTACTACTTGTACAAATTATGAATTAATAAGTGCTACTAGTGTAGCAGTATTATGTAATAGTTGTGTGAGAAGTATTACAGCTCCTCCGGAGATATCCAAAGGATATATATCTAAAGGTAGAGTCAGAGGATGGCAGTTCATGAAAGAATTTGTACACAGTGATGGCTCTGTATTTCATAAAGGTGTAGAACAACCCAAGTTAAAAGGAACATTGCCTCCTACCCCAAAACCAGAATCTAAAAAGAAATTATCTAAACAAGAAAAAATAGATCTAAAAAATAAATTAGCTGAACAGATGGTATTTGTTCGTAGAGAATTAAATAAGTCTATACTTAAAAAAGATATCAGATCAAATCAGTCATCTCTTAAAAGAATTGAAAGACAATTAAAAAAGCTCATTTAATCTTTGCCTTTACGAAAAAAAGTTATTATATTTAGGTATGAGTTTATATGAAGAAAAGCCAAAGGCTACAACTAAAAAAGACGATAAAGAAGATGATATTGATAGTCCATATTCAAAACTATCAGATATATTATCTAACTTAGTCGATTATGATGATTCTGTTATTTACCTGAATGGTGATATTACAAGTGAATCGATGGTAGATTTTATGATTAAAGTAAGATCTATTATTTCAAATCGTGATGAAAAAACAAAAGATGATCCTATTAATGTTATAATTAACTCTGACGGAGGAGATGTATATGACATGTTAGGATTAGTTGATTATATTGAATCACTTTCCGTTAAAGTTAATACCATATGTAGAGGAAAAGCATTTTCAGCTGCAGCAATATTATTAGCACACGGTACCGGAACAAGAATGTCAAGTAAACGTTCATCAGTAATGTTTCATCAATCATCTAGTTTTATAGGTGGTAAGATGGGAGATATATCAGCATATGTAGATAATGTAAAAACAATAGAAAATATTGTCTATGAGTTATTAGAAACCAAAACTAAAAAAGATGCTAGTTGGTGGAAAGATAAAATGAAAACAGACTTTTTTGCAACGCCAGAAGAGTTATTAGAATATGGCGTAATTGATCAAATAATATAAAAAAAATGAGTTTAACAGCAGAAGAAATATCAATCAATTGGAGTAAATTATTAGAAATAATTGAAACAGAATTCTCCGGAGATAGGAGAGAAAAATTATTAAATCTTTATAATAAGTATGAAGATCGTATAAGTATCGCGCCGGCATCTAGTGTCGATCATTATCATAATGCATTCATAGGAGGTTATGTAGATCACGTCTTACGGGTTATTAGAAATGCAAAAGAAGTATATAAATTATGGACCACTAGTGGTGCAGACATGAGTGGATATACTAAAGAAGAATTAGTATTTGTAGCACTGAATCATGATTTAGGTAAAATAGGATTTCCGGGAGATGGTAATGAAGTTTATATACATAACGATTCAGAATGGCATAGAAAAAATCAAGGCAAAATATTTAAAGTCAATCCTAATAATCCATTTGCATTAGTAAATGATTTATCGATATGGTTATTACAACATCATGATATTAAAATATCATTTAATGAAATGATAAGCATAAAGTGTACTGATGGATTATATGATGAAAGTAATAAGGCTTATTTTATTTCCAGAATGAAGGAATCTAAGTTAAGAATTAATTTACCGTATGTAATGCATCAAGCTGATTTAATGGCAGCTAGAATAGAATATGAAATGTGGGTAAAAGATGAACCGACTTTATCTCCACCTAAACAAAAACCTTCTAAATTATCCGAAGCAGCTAGTAAAGTAGATGCATCTAAGATATTTGGAGAATTATTTGGAGATTAATATGGAAGAGGCAGTAATTATTTTATCAGTATTATTAGTAAGTTCTATTTTATTTATTATAAATTTATCACGTAAAGTAGAAGCAAATGAAGATTATGTAGAAGAACTAGAAAAATCAAATACGGATTTTTATATTTTTTTTAAAGATTTAAAATCACAAGTAAATAAATCTAATTCACATTTAAAGCAGATAGACAGATTAGGATCGTTTGAAGCTGATGATGAGACAGGATATGTATTTAAAGAAATAAGTGATATAATAGAAAAATTAAATAAAAGATTTTAATGAACGCAATAGAAGAATTTTATAAATGGGTAAAAGTTGAAGAGACATTACCTCCTCGTGCTAGAAGAGGTCGTAAGCCTAGTAAAAAACAATACTTTACTTATATCACACAAGAAGCAATTGTAGCTTATAATAAAGAAACAGGCGGCGATGTTGATCTGCGTAATAAAATTTATAGAGAATATATTGACTATCCATTTAATAAGTTAGTAGAAAACATATATCATACATTTAAATTTAGTTATTTTGATGTACCATATGAAGATATTAAATGTGAAGTAGTTGCATTCTTAAATGAAAAGATAACTAAATTTACAGAAGGTAAAGGTAAAGCATTTTCATATTTTTCTATTATTGCTAAGAATTATCTTATCATACAGAATAATTCAAACTATGTAAAATTTAAAAGACGTGCAGATACAATAGAAATTGATGAGCACCGTGATGTAGTAAATGAAATGTCAATGACTAGTTATCAAGAGTCTTTAAGAGATTTTGTTAAACTATGGTGTGATTGGTATGATACTAATTTGAATATGATCTTTACTAATAAAAGAGATATTCTAGTAGCAGATACTGTAGTTGAATTATTTAGAATGGCAGATAATATAGAAAACTTTAACAAAAAAGCAATTTACATTTTAATACGTGAAAGAACAGGATTAAAAACTCAAAATATTACTAAAGTAATCAATATTATGAGAAGAGATTTTGCAAAGATGTTAATATCTTATCAACAATCTGGTAGGCTTCGTTCATAATATTAATCTCTTATATTTATTTAAAAGGATTGTATGAATGAATATGAATTATTTGCAGGTACTACATTTTCAGATCTAATGAAAGATGTATACCATAACTCAAAAAAGAAATCTAGACAAATAGATTCTTTGATACAAGACCTTAAGCCGCATATCAAAAATATAGGTGATGCTACTATTATAGCTCCTATATTAAAAGATTACCTAGAAGTATCAGTAAAAAATGATGATGCATTAGTTAAGCTAGCTGCAGTAGTTCAACGTATAATTTCAGTTACTAGTAAAGATGATGACGGCAATGAGTTTGGAATGACTGATGAAGAACGTAATCGACTTCTAGAAGAAGCAGAAAATGAAATAAAAATAATAAAACAATCACAAGATAAGGATGCCGATGGCAAAGTTCATAGCAGCGGAAGTAGTAAACAACGAGATCTCATATAAAGAAACTGAGAGTCAATTAACTCAACAGCTATTTCCTCAGGGCGCAATTAAATTTAAACGATTTAATATGTCACAAAAGTCTACAACAGTCGAAATGGCAATGCCATTAGATCCTTATATGACTGATATTCCTTTAGTCGGCGAATATGTATTAGTTATTGCATTATTAAATAGAGATGCAGATCCTTATTTTCAAAGACATCAATTTTATTATACTAAGATAATAAATATATTTGATAGGGTCAATGAAAATAAATTATTTGGTGTACAATCAGCTGCGCCGCCAACAAAACCTAACCAAGAAAAGGGCATAGAAAAAAATAAGCCTAGTATAATTGAAGATAATACGGATATCTCGCGACTACAATCATATGAAGGTGATAAAATAATTTATTCTAGATTCGGTTCTTCTATCAGATTCTCTTCTAATAATATAAAAGACCAAGAAAAGATAACATATGAAAATAAAAACACTCCATGGGATGGCGGTGATGTATTAAGTCCTATTTTAATGTTAACTAATGGTTATAAGCAAATAGGAGCTAAATTAACAATAGAAGATCCTAAGACAGATAAATCATTAATATATTTAACATCTGATCAAAAAATTGATATCGATTCGTCACAAACAAAATTAGGAAGTGCTATTAATAATGGCAGTATAAAGACATATTCAGATTCTCAAGTAATAATTTCATCTGATAGATTATTATTTAATGCACGTAAGGATAATATTATATTATCGGCAAATGAAGATGTGAATATTGCAACACCGACATGGGCAATGGAAATGAATAAGTTCTTTGATTTATTTGATGAGTTTCTAGAAGAAATATTAAAGACAGCACGTGCCGAATCGAATTATTTAACCGGTGTTGGTCCGACTACCGGAAATCCTACATTATTAGCAGCTGCAACGATCATACAAACCAAATTAAAACTTATGAAGCAATAATGCCAGCGCTTTGGCCTCCATTCGAACAAACAGTAACTCACTTTTTAACTAAAGGGACTTTATCTCAAGATCAATTTGTTAAGATGTTAGCTGCAGCATATACAGTAGCAACTACGCCAATAACAGTTAAATATGGTTCAGGGCCTACACCTCAGCCCGTACTTAATGGGCCACTACGTCAAAAAATTTTACGTGATGCTATAGATAAAATGTTAAGTGCTAACAGAGGTAAAGATAGAAGACTAACAGTAGCAGATTTCCTTCCGGCCGCATTAGCATTTATAAAATATTGGACTCCTGGTGTAGGTGTGTTAATTAGTCCATTCCCTCCGGCGCCTCCATGCGTAGCCCCGGTACCAGCTGGATTCTTTATAAGTGAAGATCAATTTAATTCTGTAATGGGAGTTGTGCAAAAATCTAATTCTAGCGGGAATGCTAATTCTTTTGCTAATATAAGTGGAGATGGGAGCGGCGGCGTTAACGGCAGTAGCGGCGGAGGTGGCGGCGATGGTACCGGTGCAAATGGTATGGGCGACACTAAATCATTATTTGATAGAATAACCGGCCAAGCAGTAGCTAATGATCCAGTAGTATTAATACCTAGTCCTATTGTGTTGTTCCCGGGTAATCCATTATTATTAGCCAAAGATTTGCATTTTGCTATGACTAAAAGTAATAGTCCCCAGGCTACAGCAACTAATTTAACAAAAGCATTTAGTAATCATCTATCAACAATTATAGGAATTTATATTGGATTTCTACCACCAGGGTCATTACCGCCATTTACTATTGTAGTATTTAACGGAATAACATAACTGAATTAGTATACAATGATATTTATAAAAAAGGATAAGTAATGAAATCAGAATTATTCGTAAAACTATTACGTAAAGTTATAAGAGAAGAAGTACAATCAGTTGTACGTAAAGAATTGAGATCTGTATTAACTGAACAGAAAACAAATCATTCAAAGGCAATAACTCATGGGTTAGATCTATCTAATATGGTATCTAATACACCGACTAAACCAGCCAGGAAGTATGTTAAAGATACTATGTTAAATGATATACTAAATGAAACTTCTGGCTTTAATAGCGGAGGTAATACACAACAAGAATATCCATCGATGGCGTCATTTAAGAGTGAAATGGCAGAGTCATTTGGACAGCCTAATACAGCACCATTAACAGACATACAAGGAAAACCTGTTGATACAAATAATAAAAATGTTGCTACTGTTGTTAATGCAATGACAAAAGATTATTCGTCATTGATGAAAGCAATTGACAAGAAAAAAGGAATCAAATAATTGCCTAGACAAGTATACCAATATCAACCATATAATGATACACCAGATCAGCCGTTGGGCATATTGTTGCCATTAAATAAATCCGCCGGCGGAACTAGAGCCACTGATGCTGCATATAACGCAGATCCTTCGTCCGGTAAAGGCGTGTTTGTATCTTCATATACAACCGAAGAACAGTCATTAAGTAATTTAAAGAATTTGATACTTACTAGAAAAGGTGAAAGATATTTTTTACCAGATTTTGGAACTAATATACAAGCAGCATTATTTGAAAATAGTACACTTGATTTAGAATTACAACTACAAGAGACGGTAACAGCTGATATTGAAAAATGGTTACCGTATATTAAAATTAACGAATTAAAAATTGTAAGAAATATTGATAATCAGCAAATTGCTATTAGATTATCATTTAGTGTTACTGAAAATGGAGCAAATCAAGAAATAGTAATTTTTGCATCTCCGGATTCCGTGATAGTACAAGACGGAGGAACGGCAGAAGTAGAATTGCAACTAGCTCCAATTGGTGGAGGATATTAATAATGGAACTTATAAAAAAAGACGTAAAATATTTAAATAAAGATTTCGGACAATTTAGACAGAATTTAATAAATTTTGCAAAAAATTATTTTCCGGATACATACGCAGATTTTAATGAAACATCTCCAGGGATGATGTTTATAGAAATGGCATCATATGTAGGTGATGTTCTTTCATTTTATTCAGATCAATCATTTAAAGAAAATTTATTAAGTAGTGCACAAGAAAATAGCAGTGTATTACAATTAGCTCAATTATTTGGATTTAAGTCAAAATTAAATTCACCGGCTAATTGTATGGTAGATATATTTCAATTAATACCGGCTATAGGATCCGGAGCCAACGCTAAACCGGATTATAGATATGCATTAAATGTCAATGAAGGTGCAAGATTAGTAGGCGGCAATAATACTTTATTTAGAACATTAGAAAATGTAGATTTTAATGTAGATTCATCAAATGATCCTTTAGATATTTCTGTATATGAATTAGATGCAGATGGTAATGTTCAGTATTATTTATTTAAAAAACAAGTACCAGTTAAGTCTGGAGAAATTGTTACATCTACATATTCATTCGGTGATCCAAAAGCATATGATAAAATTACATTACCAGATACTAACATAATAGATATTGTATCAATGATAGATAACAGAGGAAATGAATGGCATGAAGTAGATTATTTAGCACAAGATACTATTTTTAATGACATATTAAATATTAAATTTAATGACGAGGTTTTAGCTGAATATAAATCAACAGTACCATACATATTAAAATTAAAAAGGACTCCTAGGAGATTTATTACGAGATTGAGAGATGATAATAAAACAGAATTAGTTTTTGGCTCAGGAATAAGCTCGGACGCGGATGAAGAATTAATACCGAATCCGAAAAATGTAGGAATGGGATTAGAATATTTAAATCGAACAACTACTACTAGTGTAGATCCTACTAACTTTTTAAAAACACGTACATATGGATTAGCCCCAGATAATATTGTATTAACTATTACATATACAGTCGGCGGCGGAATAAAAGATAATGTTGTTGTTAATTCAATTAATACAATTGATACTATATCATATAATGATAGTATTAATTATACCGGCGTCGATTTAGATTATGTTAAAAGTACTGTTGCCGTAAATAATCCAGTCCCGGCTGTTGGTGGGCTAGAAAAGCAGAATATAGAAAGTTTGAGACAAAGTGCAATGGCGTCATTTGCAGCACAGAATAGAGCAATAACTAGAGAAGATTATATAGTACGTTGTTATTCAATGCCAAAGAAATTTGGATCTGTTGCTAAAGCATATGTAATTGGTGATTCACAACAAGATTCATCTGATGTATCATATCCTCGCGAAACAATTTCTAATCCAATGGCATTAAATTTATATACATTAGCATATGATAATGAAAAAAGATTTGTACCATTAAATGTAGCATTAAGACAAAATTTAAGAACTTATTTATCAAATTTCAGAATGCTAACAGATGCATTAAATATAAAATCTGCGCACGTAATTAATATAGGAATTAATTTTGAAATTATACCTTTACCTAGATATAACAGTAATGAAGTTTTATTAAGATGTATTGATTTGTTAAAGCGTTTATTTGAAAATGATTCTATGCAAATTAATATGCCATTAAATATATCTAATTTAGTAACAGAGGTAGATAAAACAGAGGGAGTTCAAAGCGTACCGAAATTTGAAATTGTCAATTTTTATGATTTGACAAAAGGATATGTAGGTAATTTATATGATATTGAAACAGCTACAAAGAATAATATTGTATATCCTAGTTTAGACCCTAGTATATTTGAAATAAGATTTCCTAATTCGGATATCAAAGGAAAAGTAATAAGTAATTAAGGAAACAAATGTATCAATTATATTTCGCAGAAAGAGATACGACATTATATGAAAAATTTCCAGATCAAAATACTGGAATAGATCAGATATTAGAATTAACTAAAGTTAGTTCTGGCTCTAAGTTAAATGGTATTATACAAGCAAATACTACTAATACAAGAATATTATTAGATTTTGGAACACAGATATCTTCTATAACAGCAGATGTTAGTAACGGAAAAATACCTCCAATAGGTACTGGAATTAATTCATCTTCAGTCTTTCTAACTCTCAAAGCATCAGATGCATCCGATCTTCCTTTATCATATACTATTAAAGCATTTCCAATATCTGAATCATGGAGTAATGGAAATGGAACACATGCAGATATTCCAATAACTACTAATGGTGCATCTTGGCATTACAAGGATGCAAAAAATCCTGGTACTGTTTGGACAACTGGATCTGCTGCTAGTTATAACAATCCGGGAGTGTTTGATAATCAAGGAGGCGGAACGTGGATGACAGGTTCAGGATATGAAGCTAGTCAGTCCTTTCAAAATCAATCACCAGACATTCGAATGAATGTTACTGATATAGTACAACGTTGGGTTGATAGTGATATTGCTAATAATGGATTTATGATTAAACGAAAATATGATCAAGAAATAAATGGATCTATATTAGGAACAATTAAGTTTTTTGGAAGAGAATCACATACCATATTTTTACCTAGATTAGAAGTTGCATATAACGATGTCAATTTATCCGGCACAGGGTCATTTAATGAAATTGCAACTGACATGTATGTGCCTTATATAAAAAATATTAGACCAGAATACAGATCCGGCGACATAACAAAATTTAGAATAGGCGTCCGTCCAGAATTTCCAGTGAGTAGTTATGCAACTAGTTCTTTTTATTTAACAAATGATAGATTACCGGTAACTAGTTATTACAGTGTTTCAGATACAGTTACTAATGAGGTCATAATACCATTTGATGAGACTATAAAAAGTGCTACTCAGATATCTTGTGATTCGAATGGCAGCTTTTTCAAATTAAATTTAAATACTTTTTTACCAGAACGATATTATAAGATATCTTTAAAGGTAATTAGAGATAATGGCGATGATACGCAAATACATGATGATAGATTTTATTTTAAGGTTGTTAAATAATGGCAAATAAATTTATAGATAGAGAAGATAGTAATCAGGTAGAGACGGAAGATTTACATTCATTATTAATTAATGTAATGCGAGAAGAATTTCCGGATGACCCGTTATATGCTAACGGCAAAACACGAGTATCTCAAACCAATACTGAGAAAATAGAACCCCCTTTAATATCAGTCGATGATATTAATTTAACAAATCGTAATGACAATCAAATTTTAGATTTGAATGCCGAACAAATAACACATGCTAAGTATGCAGTTAATAAAATGTTGCCTACTATTGATGATGATGACTTAGACGATATATTAGAAGATGAATGGGAATATTTTTTAGACGAAGATGTTATATCAGCTCCTAGGACCGATGGATTATTTTTAATCAATAAAGAAGTTAATCTCAATCCGCCTGATTTTCATAACGAATATATAAAACGTGGTCCGGCTGTAATTGATGCGAGAATGGCTAATGGCATTGAACCAGATAAGGTAGTAAAATCTACTTTTTGTGTATTTTATATAGAAAACAGTGCTGCATTACCAATACCTAATTATAAAACATTAGAAGTCATGTTAGTAGAACGTAGTAAAACTTATAGTGATATAAAAGAAGCTACAGTGGAGCAAACTAAAGAATTTGATTTAGAGTTAGACGGTAAATTTACAGCCGATAATGACGGAACTATTGACCCAGTAGAAGAGTTTAGATTTCGTCAAGTCCTGGATCGGTCTGTTAGTTGGAATCCTAGGATTAGATTTGCTAGTGGTTACAGACCCGGTCAAGATGAAAATGCTACACAATTTCTAAGAGATCCTGGCGATTATTTGATAGTCCCGGCGAAGAGAATTAATGGATTTTATGATCCTAAAGTATATCAAAAACAAACATACAGAGAAAAACTTCGAGCTAAATATGAAGGTAAATTAATAGCATTACAGTGGAGTATACCATATAATAACACAATAGTAACTAACGGCACACCGCCAGTCTTGAGTGACGATCTGGTATTTTTAATACGTATGATGATTAATGGTTATTGGAAACAAGTTATTTCTTCCAATGTATTACGTGAATATGCAATCATTAATAATATTGACTTATCTGGAATAGATTTTGTATCACGAGCAGAATTTGAAACAATATTAAATACTAGTGGTACATTAGAAACTGGATTTTTGCGTGGAGGATTATATGGTGCCAATGGCCTAATTAATAAATTGGTTGAAAATGGCGGAGTATCAGTATTTCAAGATGATAATATTTTAGATGGCGATATAAAAGAACAAACAGATAAAATTAGAGCATTTTATGAAGCAGTATTTAATTATGCCACCGGAAGAGTTCCGATACCGGGAGATCCTTTATTTCCGAGTTTCAATAAAATCGTAACTGATTATCAAAATGCTGTCGCCGGAGAAGCTAAATCTCCCGGCTGGAGTGATTTTTCTCATATTGCTGAAGTAGATAGATTAGAGCCACAGGAGTATGAAGATTATTTAAACAACTATAATAATGGCGGTGCTCCATTTGATATTGATTATTTAAAACCATATGAGCCTGCAGGATCAATTGCATATTACCCTAAAGACCAACTATTAACATTACGACAACAAGCTGCAGCCCAAGCGGCGATCGATTCTATCAAAAAAGATATAATGGAATTATTACCGGCATTATCAGCTCGAGCATCAGAATTAGATCAACGATTTAGTGCTGCGCCAGCAAATTATAAAAATTATATTAATACGTCCTTAGGGCCGGCCGGCGATATATATAAAATAATGTTTTCACGTGATAAGTTTCAATTTAAGAAAAAGAAGTGGAGAAAAAGATATTCACAGAAAAAAACCGATTCAAGTTTTATGCGATTATGCGAAAGGGCAGATAGATTATTTTTATTTATGAGTCAAAATGCTGAAGATGCTTTATTTTATGATCCGCCATTTAGAGACTTTACCAGATTAGTTAAAAGAGATGATTCAATATTAAGTGAATTGTCTCAATATTTAAATACTGGAGATAAACATTTATTAACAGCAAATGATTTAGATGGAGTTCCAGGCGGAGCAAGTTTTGCAGCTTCAGCTGCTATCGGAGCCGGCGCTGGAGCAGCCGCGGGAGTTGGTATTGCAACTGGTTTAGCCGTTGGGGCAGGCATTGGTGGCGGAATAGCTGGCGCTGCAGGTGTTGGTATAGCTATTGGAGCATTACCAATAGCAGCAGGTGTAGCGGCAGTGGCAGGTATAGGAATAGCAGTTAAATCATTATTGTTGGACTTAGATCTAACACCTAGAGGACATCCATTTCGACGCGGGATGCCCCGGGGGCAGGCAGGTAATAGGCAAAGAGACTTATTAAAGAAAGTTTCATATATGAAACTAATAATAGGTACATATATTTATTTAGAATTTGTACGTAAGGAAGTTGCTGACTTAACTAGTCAAGATGGACAAGCAGTAGACCTCTTTGATAAGTGTATAGAAATAGATACATCATTTGAATCAACTAGGTTATTAGTCGATCAAGCATTAATTGATATAGCAGCAATAGATGAACGAATTATAAATTCTAATACAGTGGGCCAATTCCGACAAATATTAACAGATTTAGAAAATATTGAAACTGCATTTGATGATATAGATTTAACGTTGTTTGAACAGGGCGAGAATATAAGAGTACGTATTGATGATATTGTACAATATATGATTAAACAGCAATATGATTGTATTGAATATGCAAGAGGAAAACTGAATCGACAAAATAGTAAGTATTACTTTACTTGGCCATCAGATGTAAGATCAGTAATTGAAAATTATTTCCCAGGAAAAAATTTCAAAAGTAATTTAGCAAGTGGAGCTCCGGAGGGAGAAGATTAATTATGTCAATAACTAGATATTCAAATAGTGAAGAGTTACAAGAATCTAAAGGAAGGAATTCCGGGATTGTTTGGAAGCAAGAAATTCTTAAATTTTTAAATTTAAAACAAGTATCTGTTCAGTTAGAAGAGACGCCATATATAGAAATGCATATCTATTCGCCGACGGGTAATAAGTTACTAGCTAGTAGAAATGTAGAAAATTTTATATATAAAGGATCTGACATTTATATAGATTATGTTACAGAACTTAATAATATTAATATACAACGAGGTTATTTTAAAGTTGTAGTTAACATCTACAAACAAATAATGGGAAGTAGTGATCTTCCATTATTGACTATAAAAGATATTTCACCTGATCGACAAGAAGTACAAATTGTACTCCGGCCGGACATCGAAGGCTTAGATCCAGGGACTAGGCAACAACTTATTAATGGATATTTAGAAAAATATTCATCTGCATTTACTGAAGATGTTGCATTAAATTTTGGCCAAAATAAAATTTATAAAATTATCAATCAAAAAGAATGGATTAATGATGATGATATGGTAATGCGATTATATGAACCATTACCAGTAGAATTTCAATTAAATGATACATGTTGGTTAATAGAACAATATAATGATTCGATTATAGATGAAATAGATATTAATATTGATCCAGTTGAAGCAAAGCCTAATATCCTACGAGGCCCTAATTTTGAAATAGAATCTAGATATAATACTATTACAGAAACAGATTTTGAATCTTGGAGCACATTATTAAATACCAATGTAAGTACATCACAAAAAATAATTGATTCATATTTTTCAGGCTCAATGGGAGTTAATTTAGGATTAGATTATACAGGCTTTCAAAATTTTATTCAATATTCATCTGCAAATGAACGATTAAATAATTTTAAATATAAGTTACAAAACATAGAATACTTTGATCAGCAGCTAAATATTTTAAGTACATCGTCTGGCAGTAGTAGTTCTCCTACATTAAAAAATATTTCTAATTATACTAAACGAAAAGATAGTCTCCTAGGAGAATTTGATCGATTTGAGAATTGGTTATACAACGAATCTACTAGTAGTTTAACTACACATGGAGACACCGGTGGATATATTGGATCACAACAATATGTAATTAAACCATATCCTAAGTATTTTCAAAATGGTTCATTTAAATTACATCATACTACATCTTCAATAGCAACTAGTTGGTTTAATTCTTTAAGTGCTACCGCATCTTTATATGATATAGAAAATGATACTAGTTTAGTAAGATCGATACCAGAACATATACGTTTGGATAAAAATAACGATCAGTATGAATTATTTGTTAATATGATTGGACAACATTTTGATATATTATGGACATATATTAATTCGTTAACTAAAGTATATAAATTAGAAGAACAACCTAAACTATCAATTGATAAAAATTTATTACCAGATATTGCCAAGTCAATGGGATGGGAATTAACTAATGGAAAACAGGCATCTCAGTTATGGCAATATAAAATAGGCACGAATAGTGCTGGAGCATATGCCCAAACTGGAAGTATATTTTCTCAATCGGATCAAGCAATTACAGAAGAGGTATGGAGACGTATCGTAAATAATTTACCATATCTTTTAAAGACTAAAGGAACTAAAAAATCTATTGATGCAATGATGAATATATATGGTATTCCATCTTCAATATTATCTATTAGAGAATATGGCGGTCCTAAGGTAGGCGGTGATGTTCCAGCTTTAATAGAAGATAAGTTTTCATATGCTGTAGAATTTAATTCTGGTTCTAATATAAATTATCCTACTAGTTATATACCTTCCGGATTAACTGGATGGGGTATCGATAGAGGTACAATACCTGCTATTACAAGAGAGTTTAGATTTAAGCCATATGCTAAACAAAACATGTTAGTATATTCACAAAATAATGAAGATGGTCAGGCGCTAACATTAATAGCTGTAGAACATACTGGATCATATTCTGGAAGTATTGAATTCGGCCGGATGGTAGTATCATATGGTAGAGGAAAAGGATCATCTGAGAACGGGTTGCCTATAACAGCATCTACAGGATGGGTACCTTTATATAATGGAGAATATTGGAATGTTAGATATTATTATACAACAACCGGCGATCATTATAATACCGGATCTAATACAAATACGACATATAATTTACAGGTAGAAAATGCATCTGATTTAACTGATGGTAAGATTAACTTTTCTTCTAGTTTATCAATTACTCCGAGTAATACTAGACATTACCAAACGTGGTCCAATACGAGTGCCGGTGCAGACAATGGAAATACAGTTTATATAGGTGCTAGTACTAGTTCAAATGATTCGGCATATAATGTTGAGACATACATGACTAACTTTTTAGGTGCCAGGGCAGCTACGTTTTCTGGATCAATGCAAGAATATAGAGAGTGGCTAGAATTATTAGATCAGAAAACATTCGATAGACACACATTAAATCCTACATCATATGTTAGTGCAATATCTCCGACTAGTTCATATGATACACTAGTTAGACAATATACATTAGGTTCTAATACTATTGGAGTTGATTTAAGTCAGCCCGGAACTGTGATATCATCTAGCCAACCATTTCCAAATTTGATAGCAAATGCAACACCTGTAGGATTTTCAACTCCGGACAATTCAAAAAGAGGTAATTTTATTCCTGTTGAAGAAACATATTTTATAGAAGGTGTTTCTAGTGGTATGAATAGTGCTAAGTCTCAAAAAATTAGATTTGATGATAATAAATTAGTACGTCAATTGTCACCTACAAATACCGCAGAAACTTCTTTGTTTGACTACGCGTCATTAGATACAAATAAATTAGGATTGTTTTATAGTTATACTGATCAGATAAATAAAGACATTTATAATCAAGTAGGTGATGTAGAATTAGATGATTATATCGGAGATCCGGATGATGAATTTAAAGTAGATTATCCGTTATTAAAACAATTTTCTGTAAATTATTGGAAAAAGTTTATAAATACTAGTGATGTAAATGCATATATAAGAATTTTTACTCAATTTGATTTTGCATTATTTAATCAAATTCAACAATTATTGCCGGAAAGAATTGATGATGTAACTGGATTATTAATTGACCCTAATGCGTTAGAAAGATCTAAACAGACATTAACTAAGAGGCCTGGAGTTGAACGAAATGATCATGATATGCTTCTACCGGAAACGGTACCTACTAGTAGTGGAATATATGGACCGGCATTTGATTTTATTTTAAATAAGCCGCTATCATTAGCATTTAGTTCAATAAATATAGCTCTTAATTTTAATGTAAACTGTGTTTTAACATCTTCTATTGTTACAGAATTAGATACAGTTGTTGATCAGTATAGAAAAAGTGCATATTTAAAAGAAGTAGTATTCCATTTTAGTGGATCAGTTTCTTCATTAAATAGAGAAAAACGTAATCAAGCGCATGCGATTAGTCAATCTATGGGATTATTTTATAGTCGTAGTTTGATAGACGCAGCATATCATGATGATGATATGTTTAAGGATACATCAATTAAATATTTAGGTTCACGGATTTCTGCTCCAGGCGTCAATCAGCCGTCGAGTATTGCAGCTTTAAATTTCAGGCCTATAGTAGAAATATTTGAAATGAATCCAAATCAATTGATATATACAAAAGAACCTAGAGCCAGTGAAGGAACAAGTAAAATACTTCCAGGCAACATAATAGTTAGATAATTATAGTATGTACATATTTATAATAAAATTATAGGATAATACCATGGGATACTTAGATAACAGTACAATAACTGTCGATGCAATCTTAACCAAAAAAGGAAGAGAACTTTTAGCAAGAGGCAGAAACGAATTTCAAATTTCACAATTTGCATTAGCAGATGATGAAGTAGATTATGATTTATATAATTCAGAACATCCATTAGGAACTGCTTTTTATGGAGCGGCTATTGAAAATATGCCGATTACAGAGGCTTTACCAGATGAGACTCAAATGATGAAATATAAATTAGTAACATTAGCTCCTGGAACAGCTAGAATACCGGTTGTTACAATACCAGGATTAGCTGGATCATCAATAATTCAATCGGGTGGAGTTATTACAATTACACCTCAAACACAAAATTATAATGGTGGAAATTCTAGATTCGGATATACAGCAATATTATCAGATTCTGAAGCAGGTAGTTTAATTGCAACTAGAACAGCACCACAACAAACTGCTGCCAGTGTTCCTCAATTTATAGGAGATGGTGAAGCAGCACAAAGTGTTACTGTATCGGGAACTGAATTTCAATTTACTGGTGGTAATCAATTAATTACCGATAAAGGTGCAACAATATTAATTATAGGAAATGAAACGGGTGGTAGAGCATCGATTAGTGTTACAGTTAAGAAATTGGCTTTAGCAGTTACTCCAGGAGTTCCGGTAAACGCAAATCAAGCATCATCTTAACAAATTAAAGGGTAAAAAATAATGGCAAGCAAAGCATATTCAACTAGTGGTAATTTCAAATATGAAAACACCAGCATGCAGAGAGAAAAAAGTTCCGCGGCCGTTTCGCAGGTCCAAGCATTAGCACGTCAGTTAGCTGATCAGATAATTGCAGAAAGAGATGCTGCTGCATTAGCAGCTGCAACTGGTAGGGTATATACTACATTTGATACTGCAAACGATATATTATCAAATAATGTGAGTACAGTAACAACCGGATTATTTTCTGGTAATACTGGTAGTTTGATTGCAATGGCGACCCAATCCGGACAAACTGCAATACAAGAAAGTTATTTTAGAACTGTAGTAGATAATTCCGGAAGACAACAATTTTCTATAGCATATGGTAATTTTAATGGATCTGGATCTAAAGATTTAACTGGTAATTTGAATGATGATACTCCTTCTAGAGCAATCTATAAACAATATGCTCAAATATTATTAGCACCTAATGATCTTAAATTTACAATTAACGGCGTCAATACTAATAGTATATATGTATTGAATTTTAATAGAGCTAGATTTAAAGAAAAGATAGATCCCGGAAACATTGAAATCAATTTAGCTAAAATGAATGCTAATGCAACTAACCCGCAAGCAGGATTAGCTAGTGGAGTTGATATTAGAGAAATAATAGATGATTCATCTACGCAAGCCGGAACTGTTGGAGAAAGTGGAAAGGTATATAATTTAGTATCTGGATCCATTGATGCCGGCACTAGTATATTTAATGCAGCAGCACCAGTATATTATGGATTATTATATCCAGAGTATGGAGTTGCAATATTAAATGCTGATGTATTAGATTCTCAAGTTGCTTTTGGAACGAATAATGCAAACGCAACTGATGGAAAAAACATGGAAAGAATGTTTAAATCTATATCTGGATCTGGGGCAATGACTGCGGTCGCTGGTAGAACTTATGGATTGCAAGCTAGATCATCGGAACAAGTTAAATCATCTTTCTACTTTGTAAGAGTAAAAAATGCAGAATATAATTATTCAAATAATCCATCATTTGTAACTGGATCTTTGGGTGAATTGAGATATACGACATTTGTTAATGATCCTCAAACTTTTATTACAACAATAGGATTATATAATAATAATAGAGAGTTATTAGCAGTAGCTAAATTAAGTCAACCTTTGTTAAAAAATAAAACAAAAGAAACACTTATTAAAGTTAAATTAGATTTTTAAGAATAAAATGATATGCCAACTATTCCAACAGTATTCCGGCCATTACGTAAAAATGACGTACAACATAAGCCGTTTTATGCATACAAAAATTATACAATAACAAATTCTAGTCATATTGATCAAGGATGTGTGTTACAATTAGCGTCACATTTAACTATACCTCAAACAGTTGGCGATACATTTACACAATATGATAAAGATATAAACTTTCAAGATGAATCGAATCAGCATGTTATATGGAATAGTTTAGATCATAAGTATTATCGACACCCATTTAGTCCAGATAAAACATTAGAATTAACAAATATAAATAAAACAGATAAGTTTTTGTTCATGTCCGGATCTACAATGGCTATACCATATGGCTTTGTAGGTGAAAAAATTAAGCATAAATCACTTACTATTAATAGTAACATAAAAAATTATAGAGATTATCCAGATTACTCTGTTAATTTATATGATGATAGTTATGGCAATCTAAAAGATCATGCAATTGTTAGTGCTTCATTTGCAAAAAAATCTAATTCTATATTTCATATGTCATTTAATAGTCTATATCGTAAATTTCCTTTAAATTTAGGATTATTAAATAATTTTAATGGCGAAACTAAATTTTCTAATGTGAGATTAGAACCGGGAGTAGTAGTTACTCATAATGCGGCTACTGGATCGAATTCCGGATTGTCAGGATATTTTACTAGTAGTTTAGTAAGTTATATACAATTAAATGATACTGATAAATTTAATAATTTTGGAAAATGTGATGATTGGACAATTTCATTATATATTAAACCTACAACTACATTAATAAATGGATCTATATTATCAAAAGGTAAAGTATTTTCAGAAAAGTATATTGAAAAAGAATCTGGAATTATTAAAGATAGAGATAAGACGGTTGATATGCCTATTCCTGGAATTGGAGATTTTTCAGAATTTAAAACACCGTTTCAATTAAGTCTTTATAATCAACATATACATTTTCAATCTAGTGATGCATCAACACAAATACATATATCAGCTAGTGCACACCACTCAAATTACAGAAGTGATTGGATGCATGTATTAGTAACTAATTCTTCATCGGTATGTAATTTATATATTAATGGCACTAAATCCGGACAAACCGGAACACTCCCTAGTAAAGAGACATCTAATACAGCGTATACATTTATAGGATCCCATGGACGTGATTTAGGAGATTCATTTCAAGGAAGTATTGCCGAAGTTAGGATGTATGATTATGCAACGACACAAACTCAGATAACATCTTTAGCTAATCAAAATTTCATTTCCGGGTCTTTATATCAAAATAGTACCGCTGGTAATGTATTTTATAAAAATGGTCAGTTAGTGATATCATCACCTATGCCTAAATATAACAGTTTATTTATAAGTAGTTCAAATAACATAGCTAATGATTTTACAGTTAAATATAAGGGCACTCATACTATTTATGAAAATGAAGTATTAGTACGAGTTCCTAAAGGCGCAGCAAATATATCAGTTAATCCATCTGCAACATATCGTCCTTCTACAGGATATGATAATACATGCACAGATGAAGAAAATAGTAATGGCCCCGGAGAATTTCGTAAATCGATGTTTGTAACGGGTTCTGCATTTCCTTATATAACAACTATTGGATTATATGATGATAAAGCTAGATTATTAGCTGTAGGTAAATTAGCTGAACCAGTACAAAAACGAAACGATATTGATATGAATTTCGTTGTTCGTTGGGATTATTAATATTTATATAAAAGGTTATGTATGTCGTGGAGATCAAAATCTAAAGTACGAGTAAATGCAATTAAGCATGGTTATAGATCTGGATTTGAACATAAAGTTTCAGATCAGTTAACAGAACAAAAAATAAAATTCGGGTATGAAGATACTGTAATCAATTATATTAAGCCAGAAACACATCATAAATATACTATTGATTTCACATTGCCTAATGGCATTTTAGTAGAAACAAAAGGAAGATGGGTTATAGAGGATCGCAAAAAACATTTATTAATAAAACAACAACACCCAGAATTAGATATTCGATTAGTATTTCAATCAGCTAAAACTAAGATACGTAAGGGTTCTAAAACAACATATGGCGATTGGTGTGATAAACACGGAATTGTATGGGCAGAAAAAAATGTTCCAGAAAGTTGGCTAAAGGCTTGATTCTTTGAAAAATTTTTATTATATTCATATTAATTAAATTTTTATTGAAAAATATAGTTTTGAAAGAAAACATTGACATGTTAAATGTTAATGCTAATATTATAATATTATAATAATATATGAGTAAATTTGCGATAATTACGTTACTGGAAACAATCTTAGGTTCTGGTAAAGTAAATTCAAATGATAATATTGCATTCCATTGTCCATTCTGTAACCATCAGAAGAAGAAATTGGAAGTTAATGTATCATCACAACATTGGCATTGCTGGGTTTGTAATGCTAGTGGCAGGAAAATTATAGTTCTTGCAAAAAAATTAAATGTAGATAGACAAAAAATATCTAAACTTATTCAATTAACTAACGATGTAGACCACCTACCTAGTAAAACAACAACTAATACAGAAGTTTTAACCTTACCTAAAGAATTCCGACCACTATGGCATTTTGATAAAGGATCGCCAGAATATCGAAATGCAGTATTTTATCTTAGAAATAGGAATATAGATATCTATGATATTTTAAAATATAGAATAGGTTATGCAGATTCTGGATTATTCTCCGGAAAAATTATTATTCCTAGTCATGATGCAAATGGTAATTTAAATTATTTCGTATCTCGTGCATATTACGAAGAAGATGCTTGGAAACATAAAAATCCAGGAGTGTCAAAAGATATTATAGGATTTGAATTACATATAAACTGGAATATGCCAATAATATTAGTAGAAGGCGCATTTGATGCAATTGCTATTAAAAGGAATGCCATTCCATTATTTGGTAAGACAATATCCAATACATTAAAAATGCGTATAGTAAAACGTAATGTTAAAACAATTTATATATGCTTAGATAATGATGCAAAGAAACAAGCATTAGAAGCATGTGAGTATTTTATAGCAAATGGTATAGATGTACATTTAGTAGACCTACCGGATTCAGATCCAAGTGAAATGGGATTTGAGAAAATACAAGAAATGATAGATAATACATATAAATTATCTCAAGAAAAATTAATTGAAGAAAAGATTTTATGCGCGTTATAGATATAAGGATAGATAAGATAGATAAAATATTTCATGTTGCAGATGTGCATATACGTAATGTTAATCGTCATAAAGAATATGTACATGTATTTAAACAGTTATATACATATATTAAAAAAAATAAAACTAAAAATAGTATAATATACTTAGCCGGTGATATAGTACATGCAAAAACAGATATGTCTCCAGAATTAGTATATCAAGTTTCAGATTTTTTTAAAAAATTAGCAGATTTAGCACCTACATTATTGATCACCGGTAATCACGATTGTAACTTAAATAACTCTAACCGTTTAGATGCCTTGTCTCCCATAGTTAAAGCCTTAAACCACCCAGACTTACATTATCTTAAAGACAATGATGTATATTGTATTTCGAACATACACTTCAATGTAATGTCGGTGTTTGAAAAGCCTGTAAATTATATAAAAGCTTCTGATTTTGAAGGGGATATTAAGATTGCATTACATCATGGAGCTGTTAATTCTGCAGTAACAGATATAGGATTTCGTATATCAAATGACCATGTGACAACAGATTTATTTAAAGGACATGATTTAACATTATTAGGTGATATTCATAAACCAGCTCAATTTTTAAATGATGAAAAAACTATAGCATATGCCGGCAGTTTAATACAACAAAACCATGGAGAGGGATTATTACATGGAATACTAGAATGGGACATTCCTTCATTAACTTCTAAATTTGTAGAAATAAAAAATCTTTATGGATATTATACATTTGAAATAGAAAATGGTAAAATATTAAATCCGTCTAATAAAATACCGAAACGACCTAGGTTACGACTAAAAGTTAAAAGTACGTCATCTAGTCAACTAAAAAAGGTTATATCGAGTATACGTACTAAATATAAAGTACAAGAAATTAGTGTTCAGAAAGTCCATACACTAAACGAAGATGTAAATGCACAAAAAATATCATTTGGAAATGTTAGAGATGTAGAATGGCAGAATAATGTTATAACGGAATATCTAGTAGATAACAAAGCTTTATCAGAAACAATGTTAGATTGCGTACGTCATATTAATAGGACCGTTCACTCCAAATTAACAGATTCAGAATTGACACGTAATGTTACATGGATTCCTAAGTATTTTGAATTTTCTAATATGTTTAGTTACGGAGAAGATAATAAAATAGATTTCACAAATATACATGGCGTTAACGGAGTATTTGCAGCTAATGCAAGTGGTAAATCAACATTATTAGATTCATTGGCATTTTGTTGTTTTGACAGATGTTCTAGAACAGTAAAAGCAGCTCACGTCTTAAATAATAAAAAATCTATGTTTTATTGTAAATTTAATTTTGAATTAGATGGTAAGCAATATTATATAGAACGTGATGGCAAAAAACAATCTAATGGCCATGTAAAAGTAATTGTAAATTTCTGGACACTAGACAATAATGGTGATAAAATTTTATTAAATGGCGATCAACGAGATAGTACCAATAAAATTATTAAAAAATATATTGGCTCGTATGACGATTTTATATTAACTGCATTATCATTACAAAACAATAATACTGGATTTATTGATAAGTCACAAAGAGAACGAAAAGAATTATTAACTCAATTTTTAGATATCGATGTATTTGAAAAGCAATATCAAATAGCAGCAGAAGACATAAGAGATACATCGGCATTAATTAGAGAATATAAACGTAATGATTATGCTACAACATTATCAGAATCAGAAAAAGTTATAAATCAACTTACACCTTCATATAATCGTATGAAACAAGAAAAGTTGGAACATACCAACATGTTTAATGATTTAAATGATATTATTGTAACATTGACGTCAGAACTAAAAACTATATCTGATGATGTTTTAACACCGGAAGCTGCCCAAATAAAAATTAATGAACTAACTAGTTCCTTAAATGAATTTAATTCTTTACAAGATGATCATTTAAATATAATTAAAAAATATGATACAAACTTAGGTTCATTACAATTGGAATTAAATTCGTATGATAAATTGGCTATAGAAAAAGAAATTGAATTATTAGAATCATATACAAGAATGATTAATGAGTTCGATAATAAGTCTAGAATAATAAATACAAAAATTACTCATGCCAGACGTATGGTATCAAAATTAGATGATCATAAATGGGATAAAGACTGTGAATATTGTATGGCAAATCCATGGCTCAAAGATACACAAAAAGCGGCAGACGAATTACCTCAACTAGAAAATGCATTATTTGAAATCATATCAAAAAAATCAGAGTATGAAGAAGTTATATTGAAATCACATGCGTATGATAGTTTAGAAGTTATTAACGAAACTCAATCATCAATAACATATATTAATAATCAACGTGATAGTGAACAACAAAATTTAAATGCATGTCTTTCGAAAATTGAATTATATGACACATTAATAGAATCAGCTACAGAAAAATTAAATGAATCTAAACAACATGAAGCAGATATAAAATTTAATTTACAAAAACAACGAGATATTAATGATGTGATATCTGAACGTGATGATTTGACAGATCAAATATCCAATTTAGAATTTAATTTAAGAACAATAACAGGTAAGATACAAGTTGCAGAGGAATCTAAAAGGCAGTCAATTGAATCAATTGAAAGACTATCTGAATTAGAAAAACAATATAAAGGATATGAATATTATTTACAGTCCATTAAAAGAGATGGCGTTCCTTATAAATTGATATCAAAAGCATTACCGCAAATAGAAACTGAAGTTAACAATATATTAACTCAAGTTGTGGATTTTAATATGATATTAAAAACTGATGGCAAAAATATTAATGGATATATTATATATGATGATGACAATTTTTGGCCATTAGAATTAACATCAGGTATGGAGAAATTTATTGCATCATTAGCAATAAGAACATCATTAATTAATATAACTAGTTTGCCTAGGCCAAATTTCTTAGCAATAGATGAAGGATTTGGAGTCTTAGACTCTGAGAACATAAACAATATACATTTATTATTCGATTATTTAAAATCTCAATTTGGATTTATCATGTGTATTTCTCATATTGATACCATGCGAGATGTAGTTGATAAACTTATTGAAATCAAAAAGTCTAACGGATACTCTAGAATCAACTATGAGTAATATTTATATAAAAGAATTATATAGGAGACACTAGTGTCGATACGTAAAAAAGCAGAATTATTTAATTTAGAAAAATTTGAATACGATTATATTGATCGATCGCCCACATCTAATAGGTTATTTGGAATAGTAGATTTTCCGGATAAACTTACAGCCGGCAAGAATTTATTTAAAATTCGTATGCAGAATGTTCGATTCGTTGATAACTGTAAAGTATATATAGATATTGTAGATTATAATGGAGATCCAATATACTACGAACCATTAAATTATTTAGAAAAAGATGGAACAAGAGTTGTTGCAGTATACATATATCCAGAAACATGTCCAGGAGTTGCTACAGTTAATGTTGCAGCAAGATTAGAAAGATCTATAATTGAAACCGGTGTTTACAGACCCGGCCAATCAATACCATTTAGTAACGATCCTGCAGATCCAAACTTTTATAATATACCTAATGTATTATGGCAACGAGAAGTAATAGTATCGCCGAGTAGTACAAATACCACTGAACTTATTTTTACAAAACAGCCATCAGTTACCATAACAGAAATTGTTCAGCCTTACAGACAACCACTCGAATTATTTAATGTTTTTACTGAAGTATCTACTTCTAATAGTTCAGTAACAATAACTAGTCAGTCACCAGTATCGAATACAACAGCACCGGCAATAGAAGCGCCTGTATTAAGAGGAGCATCTGCAGCAGCCGCGGTTGCCGGGCCGTCGAATCCACCAGTGACTCAAGGACAGACATCTAGAAATTCTCCGAACAAATCTGTTGGAACCTCTGTTCTAAGAACAAATGCTGTAAAAGGTCAGTTAGATTCTTCCGCGGGCAAAACAACAGTATCCGATACAGTTGTGACAGTATCCGGAGAGTCGATATTTAGAACTACAAACTTCCCTTTATCTAGATCAATGGAGACATTTGATATCAAGGTAGTACATCCGATAATATCAGCACCTGCGGGAACAAAAACAGATGTCCATGGCAGAGCACTTCCACGATCTCAAGAAAATGAAGCAGTTGCACAACTTGGCTCGGCAGCTGATATTGAATTAAGTGGCTCATATGTATTTAATCTCCGAACTGTGCTTAGCTCCACGAGTGGAAAGCTATCTCAAATATCTGGATTTAAACATGATGCAGAAAATACATTTGGAGCATTTCAAGTACCGATACTAATAGCTAATTCTAAAGCACCGAATCCAAGTAGTGATAGCAGAGTATCGAACGAAACTGCTACATCTAAAGTGTTTCAGTCAACAACATTAGTTATTACTTCATTTACAGCAACAAATGTTACCGCAAGTTTTATAAAACCTTCTGAAGTAATTTTTACCGAAAATTCATCTAGTTTTGCTGATATTATTATTGCAGATACAGAACCAAAAACAGGAGATGTATATAGAGTTAAAACATTATATAAACCATCCGGACAATTTGGAGATTTTCAAGATCTTGGAGATACTATATTAGAACAGCAAAACATATTAATTGACGAAAATGCATTTGAAACAAATGTTGTTGTCGGCTCATTTTATGAAAATTTTGGAACATTAGAATCTTTAGAAGAAATTAACAATTATTGGTCTGCCAGTAAAAAAAGTCCATCTACTCTAAACCCTAGAATTGCATCAATAACGCCAAGATATGACACTGATACATTAATGGGTGGTATAGATATGGATGTAAATTGGTCTAGTACTGTCACTAACCAATATACAGCTTTTAATAACTCAGGAGCAGCACTTGAAATAATACCTGAATATAGACCCAATCTTTATACAGATACAACATACGTTGTATCATTTAAAATTGCAACCCATCCGGATATCGGATTATATTCTGCAAGAGATCCTAGACTAAAAACTCCTAGGCTAGATATATATGTTAATGGCGATATAACACAAGATAGTCCAATTTCAGAAATACTAATAGGCAATCCATCTATTCATCCGTTATGGAAAAATACATTAACTAATATTTACAGAGATCAAGGCCCTCTAGGATCACGTATAGGAACTATATTTACAGATACGACGCCTAGCATAATTACAAATGTACAATTTCAATTTACATCTAACACAAATGACCCATTAGATTTGAAATTTGTAACTCGTATGGGTAGATTTATTATTTCTGATATACAAATATTAGCAGATAAAGAAACGGGATTTAGTCCAAACTATGTAAGAGTTGCAAAACGTATTCCGACTGAGCACATGAATACTCCGTTAACATTTAAATTTTTATATTTTGATACTGTAGGCAGTAAAGCAGATTTAGAAACATTTGCATATGGAGCAGTATTTGATGGTGATAATACATATATTGAAGGTACTGATAACTTATTAACAGGATCTGTTTATATAGGTAATACTATTAACTCTGGAATAGAATTAGCGGGAGTTAGCTCCGGATTTATTAGATCTATAGGATATGATGGATTTACAAATACTAAAACCGGAACATCACCTGGTGGATTCTTAATTTACTCCGGATCTAATAGCATGACTTTAGGCGTTGATACTTATGAAGGCGTTGGAATGCAATTGGTTGGAGATAATGATAATAGTCATTTTATATTTACAACACAAAACGGTGGATCTGTTGATATAAAAGCAGAAAAGTTTTTTATAGGAACAACTAATACACAATTTATAAGTGGTTCAGGAGGAAATATAGAAATTAGTTCATCTATATTTCATTTAGATCCCCAAGAGAATAAATTAATAATTGGCGCAGATGCTATAATAAATGCAGACCTATCCGTAAATCAATTATTTACTCCAGCTGGAACAACTAAAGCCAATGCAAGATCATATATATCTAGTTCGGGCGAAGCGGGATTTTCTGGAGACACAGCTGGAAATTATGCTGTTGAATTAAATGGAAACGGAACATCAAAGATTGCAGGATTTGAAATTGATACAACTACTATAAAATCCAGTACCGGAGCAGTTCAACTTAAGTCGAGCGGACAGATATCAGCTTCCAAAGTATTGTTTGGTGATAAAGCAACTAATCAATATGTGCAATATGATGGCACTAATTTAGTTGTAAAAGGAGATCTGTCTGTAGACGAAATATTTACACCAGCCGGAACAACTAAAGCCAATGCAAGATCATTTATATCTAGTTCAGGCACAGCTGGATTCTCTGGAGATGGATCTGGAAATTACGCTGTTGAATTAGATGGTAATGGAACTTCAAAAATTGCTGGATTTACAATAGATAGTGCAGCAATTAAATCAAGTGATTTAGCAAGTTTAGTTTTAAAGGATACGGGAGAAATAACAGGATCAAAAGTTTTATTATCAGGTGGAAGAATTACTGGCGGAGTAGTAATAGAAGGTTCAGTAACAGCAAATCAAATATTTACGCCAGCATTAATTAATGGCCAGGCATCCACTCAAGCAAATGCATCATCTTCCATAGATCAATTCGGGTTTGCAAAATTTGCATCTGCATCTATAGCAGGATTTGTAGTTAACACAGAAGAAATTAAATCTCCATTAGATGGAAATGTACATAATCTAAGATTAAAAGCATCTGGCCAAGTAACAGGATCAAAAGTACAGTTTGATGGGGGAACAATTGGAGGATTCCAATTATCAAGTACACAAATCAATTCTACTACCAATGACTTAATATTAAAAGCTAGTGGCCAAGTAACTGGATCTAAAGCATTATTTATTGGTGGTAAAATAGGCGGCTTTACAATGACACCGGGTCAATTAAGTGGCGGTTCAGGCAATACCTTTATAGCATTAATTCCACAGACCGGAATTCAGATGGGTAATGAAACATTTTCAAGTGCTCCATTTAGTGTAACTAATGCCGGTGTATTAAAAGCCACATCGGGAACAATAGGCGGATTTACATTAGGCGCAAATACACTTACAGCAACTAATTTTGAATTGAATCCGTCCGGTAAAAGAATAACTTTAGGATCTGGCAATAGCATTTTTATTGCAGATGGGGATGAGGGAATTCAACTTGGACATGCAACGTTTGCAGATGCGCCATTCAACGTCGATTTAGCTGGTCGATTAAAAGCTACCGAAGGAGTTATAGGAGGCTTTGGTATAAGTTCTACTAAAATTACCGGTAGTAATATAGTAATAGATTCGGCAGGAAGTATACAAACATCAGATTATGCATCTGATTTGAAAGGATGGAAAATATCCGCAGACTTTAATGGATTTGCTGAATTTGAAAATGCAAAAATTAGAGGAACATTATCAACTGCAGTATTTGAAAAAGAAACAGTTAATGCGGTTGGTGGTCAATTATATGTAGCAAATTCCACAGCATTAACATCATCAGCTGCTAGACCATCAGGAAATTATTTTGCTACAGATGCAACAATGTCAGTTGTTAATGTTTCAGGATTTTCTACAGATGAAATTTTATCTTTAAAGAAAGTATCTAATACTGGATTTAGTACTGAATATGTAAAAGTAATATCTGCATCTAGAAATAACCAAGGAAGCGAAACAGATCTTTCAGGAGAATTATTCCTTACTAGAGGATATGGAGATTCATTCCCAGTCGGGCCATCAGCATCATTAGGAGACACTCCAGGTGGTGCACAATCTTATAGTGGATCTCAAGTTATTGTATCAACAGGGAAAATAGGTACGGGATATATTAGATTAAATGCAAATCCAAACAACCAAGCAACTCCATATATGGATATAGTTGAAAGAACCGGATCTGGAGTTTATGATGTAGACTTGAAAGTAAGATTAGGAGACCTTAAAGGATTAGCAAATTCAAAATATGTATTTGGAAGTTCTTCTCCAGGATTTGGATTAGCAACTACCAATGTATTTCTTCAAGGAGGTATAATAGCTAATACAGGTTCTATTGCCGGCATAAAAATGGAGTCTAGTAAATTGTTTATCGGAAATGGAGTTCATGCCAATTCCAATACTGGATTTTATGTTGATTCTGGATCTAATTTTTCATTAGGTAATAAATTAACATGGGATGGGTCTGCATTAGTAGTTAGAGGACAATTAAGATTAGAATCGGGCGAAAATGTTCAAGATGCGATAAATGAGGCAACTGCTTCAAATACTGCAAAATCATTAATATTAACTACAGATTCTCAGATATTTTCATTTGCATCAGCATCGTCAAATGTAGCATCGCCTACAGCTATAACAGTTAATATAGCACAACAAAATTTAAGTGGTGTAATAACTCCTAGTGATATTACAATTATTTCCGGAAGTACTACAATTACTGGATTCAAGGTTGCATCTGGAAGTGTAACTGTATCAAATAATTTATATAGTGGTATATCGTCTGGGTCGTTATCATATGGTGCAGAAACAACAGATGGTGGCCTTCAAGGCCAAAAAACAAATTTACCGTTAACAATAAGTGTTACTAAAGATGGATTAACAGATTCTACAACAATATTTAAAGTTCAAGGAGGATCTTCCGGAACTGATGGAACAGCTGGAGCTCCAGGAGCGGCAGGGGCAGATGCATATACCGTATTCTTAACAAATGAATCTCATACATTCCCGGCCGATGCCAGTGGAAATGTAAGTAGTAATGATTTGGCAGCCGGCGCAACTGAGGTTAGAGTATTCAAAGGAACTACTCAATACACATTAGACGCTTCAGCACCATATGGTACTAACACTTACAGAACATCAAAAACACAAACAGGTATTACATTATCAAATAATATAGTAAGCAATCAAAGAAAGTTTATCCCTACTGGAGTATCTGCAGATACTGGAACAGCTGTAATTACAATTATTGATAATGCGCAGGGAGGTGCTACACTTACAAAGACATATTCATTTAGTAGAGCTGACGCCGGCGCTGCAGGTCAACCGGGAGCAGCAGGAGCAGCAGGAGCAACAGGACCTAGTTTTAGTTTTCTATCTGGATCATTATCACAAATTAATACAGAAGGCGGATTATCTTCAGGTTTATTAATGACATCCAATGTATTTGGTTTTCATGGACCTATTAGTGCAGGAGATGCTCCATATAGAAATGCTACATTAGGAGATTTTACATCATTCTTAGATGCTGGAGGAAGTTTTTATCTAGGAGGCGGTGCAAGTGGCTCGTCAACTCCATCCGGAGGATATTTTGCATGGAATAATGGAGATAAATCATTATTAATAAGTGGATCTAATGCTAGGGTCGATGTTGATAAATTTTTCTTAGGTAGTACAAATTCACAATTCATAAGTGGATCTAATGGTAATATCACAATATCAGGAGATGTTGATTTTCAAGGATTGCCAAGAGCAGGTAATGTGGTATTTTTTGAAGATTGGAGTGCATATACAAACAATTCAAATACAGTTGTGAGTCAGCCAGATGCACCAAAAACAGATGGTACCGGCATTGGATTTTTTCCTTATATTGCAACCGGTTTAGCTGATACAGCTGTTAAAACAGATTACGCAGGACAATTTACAGGAGGCTATTTACAAGTAGGATCTAATAATGGCAGCGATTATTTGTGGTGTACTAGTAATCAATTAATTCCATTCAATGAAACATCTTTGTATGAAGTAGAAATTAGAGCTAAAGTACCTCAAGCTAACGGCAACCCACTATTTTATGCTGGATTCTCTGGATATCGAAAAGATGGTGTTACAAAGTCAAATGCCACCGGTGCAGATACTTTTAGCTCGGTACTTTATATAGCAGCTTCCGGAGAAACTAAAGCTGAATTAGACGACTGGAAAATAATGAAGGGGTATCTGCAAGGTACGGCTTCGTCCAATGCCGGCGGAGAAGCACGAGATATTACATCTCCTGCAAAAGCACATAGTAATAACATGGATGGTTATCTAGCTCCAGTGTTTATAGCTGGGTTAAGTAACCAAGTCGCAACCACATTAATTGATTATATACGAGTAACAGAAATTAACAATGGAGGAGGCTCGACCAGAATAAGTGGTGATGCAATTAAAGCTGGTAGTATCAAATCAAATAATTTATCAACTGGACAAGGTACTGAATTGCAATTAGATGGCGGCCTTATGAAAATTGGTGGTACTAATGCATATGCAAGTGGTAATGGTATTTTATTGGATGGGCCGAATGCAAGATTTGCAGTTGGTAATGCCGGCGGCCATTATATGAGATTTAATTATACTGCTGGCAAATTAGAAATTAATTCTGATAACTTCTCAGTTAACAGCGCCGGTAATGTAGTGGTTAACGGAGACATAACAGTAACCAATCCAGGCGATTTTGCATTAGAAAATGATTTGCCCGATGATACAAATCTATTTGCATATTTTCCATTAGCTGGACAGGTAAGGGCTAATACCGGTTATTTCAGAGTTCTAGACTTTTCAGGTAATAATAGAAATGGTAATGCAGATGCTGATGGTATAAGTGGTGGAACAACATTTGTAACTGGAACAACAGCTGGCCCAGTCCCGGGAGCAGCTCAATTTGATGGAACCGACTCAGTAATTCATCTAGATCAAGTTGCATTAGACTTAACTGCAAATATGGATATTTCAATAGCATTTTGGATCAAGAAAACTACCACCGCTAGCCAAGCAGTATTTGGAATACATCAAGCTTCTGGTAATAGCGCGCTAAATAAATATATTTTCTTTATTGACTACAATGGAGGCAATAATAAGGTATACCTTATGATAAATGCAGTTAATCTCGGAGAAATAACAACATCAAGTAAAGAATTTACCAACACTTGGAGACATGTTGGTATTGTTGCTGAAAATGGGGCACAAGCAAAATTATATGTAGATGGCGAATTGCAAGGAAACTTTACCAATGCCAATGTGAATACTTCTCAATTTGCAAATTGTGATGAAATGATACTTGGTGGAGAACTTGACTCCCCCGGTGGAGCTCCAACAGATGATTTTTCCGGATATATATCAGAATTTAGAATATATAATTCTGTATTGACAGCTAATAATATGGCAGCATTATTTAATATGCCAACCGGTCCTCCAAGTTCAACCAATATATCCGGAGACAGAATATCAACCGGAAAATTAGTATCAGCAAACTTTAGTTCTACGGCAGGATCAGAATTTGATTTAGATGCCGGCACGTTTAAATTAGGAGGCGGTAGTTCACCTAAATTATCTTGGAATGGAACAACATTAGGAATGACTGGTAGTTTATCAATAACCAATCCAGAAGATTTTGCTTCAGGTCAAAGCTTTGCATATGACTTTACCGGGAATGGTAGTCAGACATTGGATACTGGAGTATGGACATTAAACAATACAAAACAGTCAGCAACTACAACCGGTATGCAATTTGGACAGAATGCTGGATCCACCAATTGGAATGGTGGCATCATATCAAATGTAGGTCTTACTAAGGCCGATGGATTAACATTGATAATGGATTTTGAAGTTATGAATACCAGCACCTCCGGATTAACCATGTATGGATTTTGGTTACCTGGGTCTCCTCTTTATCCCAATGGCGCAGGTATGATTTATAGCCATGGTGCTCACTTGAAGTTTTATTATAAAAATACATCCGGTACCATGGCATATGTAACCATAGCAAATAGTGTTTTGATAGTTGGAGATTCATGGAGATTTAGAGTTAAAGCTTTAACGGATGGTGGATTTGAGTATGCAGCATATAAAAATGGTGATTTTACGGCACCAACTTATGCCGGAGCAGTTGCCGGATATGCTAGTTATCCTGTTTTACATCTAGGAGCGTCTTGGTATGGAATGACCGGCGGTAATGGATATAGTAACTTTAAATTCAAATCATGGGCAGTTAATGGCCAGCCAGCCACAACAACAATATCAGGTAATGGTATTAGTACCGGAATATTAGAATCAACAAACCTAACGACATCGGCAGGTTCACAATTTAATCTGAATGATGGAACATTTAAGTTAGGTGGTACAGATGCTCCCAATACTAAATTAGAATGGGATGGAACTACATTAGCAGTTAAAGGTCAAATTACGGTTCAAGGTGGATATAATTCATCAGCCGGGGAATTATTTGGCAACCCAACAGGACATGTATTAGCATCAGATGGCAGACCAGGTGGATGGAAAACTGTATATGCATATCCTATTACTAGTAATCTTAAATCTACAGATTTAGGTGATGGTAATGGTAGTATAGTAGAATTATCTAATGCTTCAGTTAATACAATTGGTATAGGTTCTCATGCATTTCCTATAGAAGTTCAACAAAATTATAAAATTAAATTGACCCTAAAAGCAACTGCCAATGATGCCAATGGATTGTATATTAGAATATATGAATACGATTCAGAACTCACAGGAATACAAGACACTATAAGTCATAACGCCGGCGCTTCAGAAGCCGGAACAGTAGAAGATACCAGAAACACTAGTGCAGCAAATTATGTTGGTGGAGGTTGGACTTTTGATAATGGCGGTGCTGTAACTGAAGAAAATGGACCTATAACAACTTCATATGTAAATTATAATGCAAACTATATTCCAACTGCCACTGCCAAATATTTTAGTATTATAGTTTTAAAATGGAGTGGAATTCCAGCATCGGTTAAACTATATGTTAAATCAATGAATGTTAGAAAGGTATCACAAGGTACAACAATATCAGGAGCAGGTATTAGTACTGGTGCAATACAATCAGTAACATTGACCAACACCGTTGGTACAAAAATGGATTTGGATGCCGGATTAATCAAAATTGGTGGAAATAATGCATATACCTCAACCAATGGTATATTAATGGATGGACCTGCTGCAAAATTTGCAGTTGGAAATCTAGGCGGTAATTATATGAGATTTAATCATACCGCCGGCAAATTAGAAATTAACGCAGGTAACTTTAGTGTAGATTCAGATGGCGCAGTTACTGCTACAGATATAACATTGTCAGATTATGCAAAAGCAGATTATTTTATATATAATTTGATAAAAATTCAAAGTGGTAATTATACTGATTATTACCAAACATATGCCGTATCCGGAATAAATTATACTAGACTAGTATTAGATGGATCTTTAGGCGGAGAAATAGCACAGTCTCTTCGTATTGAGTATGCCCCACAGTATCCAATTGGAATGATGCTTACTCCATATACAACAACAAATGCCTATCCAGGTGATGCCGGACATGAAGTAACAATTGAAGGTGCGGTTGGCAACGGAATATTATTTGCATGTGGAGTTTCCTCCGTTTCCTCCGGATATTCATATGGATTTTGGGGAGATGATGATGATTGGTTTAATCAACTATTTGAGACTAGGACAATAAGCAGTGTACAATATGGCCCTAGCCCAGTAGGAAGTGTTGGAACCAGCCCTGGCAGGGTAATGAGCTTAAGGTCTGGTAATAGATTTAAATTTGTAAGATCAGCAAACGACTTTAGATTGTTAGGCGTCTCATCATTTGACTTTAGGTATGGTACTGCACGCCCGTCGGGATTGTATAATTTCTATAGTGGGTTACAAACTACAAATGGTACAATTAATATTGGTGTAGATCCAAATACACCTTCAGCAGCCGGATATGCTCTTTATATCACAAATACATCGGATAGAGCAGGCACCACAACAGACGATGTATTTACTACCGGTAAATATTTTGCTACCGGATTGGCAAATGTCGCCGGTAATGCATATGTGAGATATTCATATGCCTCCGGACAGATAAGTTATACAACTTCAACTAGAAAATCAAAACAGAATATATTAACACCATCATCAAGTATTTATAATGATGTTTTAAATCTTGAACCCAAATATTTTGAATATAAACAGTCAGCGGACGATAATCAATACTTAGGATTTATAGCAGAAGAAGCGGCATCTGCGTCTGCCCATTTTGCAACATATGGCCCGGACATGGATTGGAATGATGAGGGTGATCATAGTGATCCAGTATCAGATAGAATGGTACCGGTGGATATCGATGAAAGAGCTATTATTGCTAGTTTGGTAGGTAAAATACAAGACTTGGAAAATAGATTGAAGGCATTAGAAGATCAGTAAATATTTATATAAAAAGATTAGGAATCGTGAGATTTTTTTCTTATCTTTAATAAACAAAGAAATTATGAACAACCTAGGAACTTGGATAGCAGAACAATTGATAACAGAACAAAAGATAAAAACTGTAATTGCAATATTTCCAGGCAGGTTTCAACCAATGGGTCCACATCATGTGCAAACCTATAATTGGTTAGCAAAAAAGTTTGGTAAGGCAAATACATTTGTAGTAACATCAGACAAAGTAAAATTACCTAAGTCGCCATTAAACTTCAAAGAGAAACAATCTATAATTAATAAACACGGCATTAAAAATGTTGTACAAGTTCGCAATCCATATCAATCCGTTGAATTATTAAAGGACTTTGATCCAGAGACAACTGCAGCGGTATTCATGGTAGGAGAGAAAGATGCAAAACGATTAGGAGGCAAATTTTTCAGACCATGGAAAGGTGTAGCAGATGTAGGTTATAAAGATGGGGCATATACATTAATTGCACCTCATGTTTCATTAAAGGTTCCTGGCATAGGAGAAATGTCCGGAACAACATTAAGACAATCATTGGCAAATGCAGATGCAACTATGTTTAAAGACATAATGAAATTTTATAATAAGCCAATACATCAAATGGTATTAGATAAATTTAAAAATTTACAAGAAGAAACTATAGGTAATTTTTTATTGAAATATCCTATCAATGAAGTATCATTAACATCGGCTGGAAGTAATACTGATGTAGATGATGGCCCTAGATATTTTTATGGAAGTCAAACTGCATATGAACAATCATCTAAAAAAATGGCCGAATCATTAGGATATTCAGTATTAAATTATATCATGGATGGTGGCATGTCAGAACTAGGAAATACTAATTTTCCGGATGGCCCACCATTAGGTGTCTCATATTTTCCAGTAGGGCAGGCAGGAACATCAATGTCTGGAACAGATTATACCGGTAATATAAAAGGTAAGCCTGCATATAAAAAGTGGCAGAATTACATAAAAAATATTGCAACTAATGTTGGTTATAACTTTTTAGATTTCTTAGGAGCAGAGGATGCAATCGATAGTACAAAAAATGATCCAATGAAACCGGAGGCGTTAGTACAAGAACAACTATTAACAAAAGAGTGGTGGTCATCCATAATGGAAGATATATCAGTTCCAGTTAACATTGGTGATACTGTATTAATGGGCAAATTTAAAAATAAAAAAGTAGTTGTTAAATCTATAACTAAAAATGAAAAAGGAGATTTATTAATAAATGGTCGTCCAGCATTTAAATTTAGATTAATACCTGTACAAGAAAATATTTTAACAGAAGCATCTGCAAATACACATTTAACTCATTTAGAAGAATTATTAATCACTCAAGGTGCACAGGGATATAAATTAGCCAAATCATTTTTATTAGAACTTATTAGGAATTTAAAGGGCAATTCTAATGCAAAAGTTAATACATCTGTTAAATGGGATGGAGCACCTGCTATCTTTACTGGCATCAATCCTGACAATGGTAAATTCTTTGTAGGAACAAAGTCCGTCTTTAATAAAGAACCTAAGATTAACTACACAAAAGAAGATATAGAACGTAATCATGGCCAAGCTCCAGGATTAGCAAAAAAATTATTAGAAGCTTTAGAATACTTCCCAACATTAGGTATAAAAAATATTCTCCAAGGCGATTTTATGTTTGATAAACAATCTCTTAAAACACAATCAATTGATGGAAAAAAACATTATGTGTTCAAGCCTAATACTATTACATATGCAGTAGATACAGATTCAGAGTTAGGAAAGCGTATTGCAAGGTCAAGAATTGGAATTGTATTTCATACAACTTATAAAGATTTACAAAGTGGTGCATCCTTTGGAGCAGATGTGAGTGGATTGCGTGAAAATCCAAATGTATGGTATGATGATGCATTTTTTAAAGATACAACAGGTACAGTGTTATTAACCAATGATGAGGCCAAACAAGTTTTAAATAAAATTAAACAAGCAGATTCTATAAAAGTTAATTATGATGAATTACCGTCAGCATTATTAAATGTATATGTTAATAGTGAAATAAAAACAAATAGATTTTTAGAAAATCCAGAAAAATCATATGAATCATTTGTAGAATGGGCACAAGGAAAAATTAATAAAAAGATAGAAAAATTAAAATCGGTTAAAGGTAAAGAAAGAGCAACTTTGGCAGGACAACAACAAAGAGCTAATATAGAATTTAGAAAACAAGACATTATCAATTTATTTAAAGTATCAAAATTATTTGCAGATGCAAAAATGATATTTGTAAATAAATATAATTCCGCTATATATACAACAAAACATTTTGTGGATGATGGTAAGGGTGGTCTTAAAGTTACTGCGCCAGAAGGCTATGTAGCAGTTGATCGTATTGGCAATGGAGTTAAACTAGTTGATAGGCTAGAATTTAGTAGAGCAAACTTTGCAATGGATAAAGGATTTACTAAATAAGTTTAGTATATTTATATTAAATAGATTAAAAGGAATATTATGAAAGAAATAAAATTACGTGAAGTGATACGTAAACAACTTATAAAAAGATTAATAGAGGCTCCAGAGTCGTTTACATCAAGAGTAGGCTCAGCCGTATCATCTAAATTAGGTGGTGGAAGAAGTGAGTTGAATCGTGGATTAAAAAAAGTAGATGTATCTAAAGTATCTAAATTACCTAGGTCTCAAAAAATTAATTTACTTACAGCATTATTACAAAATGTAGGAATAACATCTGCAGATTTTGATTCAATTAAAGCTAAAGTAAGTAGAGATTTATCTAAAGCATCAGCTGAAACTACAGATGAGTCAGTTAATGAAGCAGTACCGGGTAGAGTTGATATGAGAATGGGACAATTTACAGATGAATTCAAATCTAAGATGAAGGGTAAAAGTGCTCAACAACAACAAGAATTAGTTATTAACTTAGTAAGCGGATTAGATATAAAAGGTAATGATGCAACATTTATTGCTAAATTGAAAAAAGCTTTAAAATAAAATAGTATGGCAGCAGAAGACAAGTTACAAAATGTAAAAGCGGTTAGACAGATGATCGATGGTACACATAAATCACAAACTAGAAAAACTCATGGATTTTCAGATGCGGCAGCAACTGCTAAACGAAATGAAAAACATGAGATAGGCGATATATGGGAAGAGACTGATCCAAAATCAGGCACCGTATGGAAAATAACTCAATTTGATGGATTCCGATCAAAAGTTCCTGCGAATAGTGTACGTGAAGAAATTAATGAAATATTAAATGTTCCTAAGACATGCCCAACATGTGACCAAAAAATGAAAGATGTAGATGAAGAACATTTAAATTTGAAAATGTACTTTATACATAAAAAATGTTTTTCATGTGTAATTAAAGAAGAGACATTAATTAAAGCACAAGGCAAAGAAGCATGGGAAGATTATTCCAGAAAGAAAATGTTAGCAAATGCCAAATCATGGATGTCGGATGTTGATAAAGAAGTTGAAGAATTAAAAAAAGCTGTTACAGAAACGTATTGGCAAAATGCTGATGGTAGAAGTGAAGACATAGATGTTTCAGCATATATGAAAAAAATTGATAGTGATTATCAATCTTTAAAAGAAGAAATTTTAAATAATTTGGAATCTAAAAATGGCAACTAAAGCAGAAATAACAAAAATGGGCAAAGAGCTCGATAATGTTGTAAAAGATATACAATTACAATTAACTGCATGGAAAAATGCCGGAGATGATATATCTAAGTCTAAAGCTATACAAATGTTAAAAAAATTAGGTAAAGATAAAGTTTTGATTAATAAGAAATTAGATGATGCAACTTTAAGTTTAGAAAAAGATGTTGAACTACAATTAAAAGAACATATTAATAAAGTTTTAAATAATATAATAAATAATGAACACTAAACCAAATATATATTCTATTATAACACTTGGGATTGTTTTATTTATTGCATATACATACTTTTATAAAAATGAAAATAATACATTTGAATTAAGAGAACAAATATTGCAATCACAAATTGATAGCTTAGCTAATACAGTTGTAGAATACAAACATGAACGAGATTCATTAGATAATAATATACATAACTTAAATGATTCTTTAGATTTGTTACAATCCAGTCTAGTTAATAAATCAAATCAAATTTACAAATTAAAAAAGAAATATGCTAAAAAAATTAAACATATTAATACTTATACTGTCACTGACATCAACAAGTATCTCTCAGACAGATATTCAAAGTGATTCAATAATCTGTGTTAGTAAGTGGCTAATGCATAAAGTAATACAAGATTTGGAAATCGGAGATCTTGCAAAAGAACAGATAGTTATAGAACGTCAAATACATAAAACATTAGAAAAACAATTATCAATAAAAGATACTATTATATCATCTTATAAACAAAAAGAATCAAACTTTCAAAGTGAAATGGATGTTATTACGGAAGTTATAAAATTAAAAGATGGCCAAATACTGGTTGCTAAAGATGAGACAAAACATTATAAAAAACAACGAAATTTATTTGGATTAGGAAGTGGTGGAATTATCCTTCTAATTATTTTGATTGTGTTATAATTTTTTATATATTTAATTAAATGACACAGAAATCCCTTAAAGAAATAGTAAAAGAAGAATACAAACGATGTGCAGTTGACCCTGTACATTTTATGCGTAAGTATTGTATCATACAACATCCTACTAAAGGTAAGATGTTTTTCAACTTATACCCATTCCAAGAAGATACATTAACTGATTTAAAAGATCATAGATATAATATAATATTAAAATCTAGGCAATTAGGTATATCGACATTATCTGCAGGTTATGCATTATGGTGTATGTTATTTAAATCAGATTACAATGTTTTGGTTATTGCAACCAAACAAGATGTAGCAAAAAACTTAGTAACAAAAGTAAGAGTAATGCACGATAACCTGCCTAGCTGGTTAAAAGGTAAAAGTGTAGAAGATAATAAACTTTCATTAAGATTTAAAAATGGTTCGCAGATCAAAGCAATATCTTCAAAAGGAGATGCTGGTAGGTCGGAAGCATTATCATTATTGGTAATGGATGAGGCTGCATTTATAGATCGTATAGATGAAATATGGACAGCAGCACAACAAACATTGGCAACTGGTGGAGGAGCTATAATGTTATCTACTCCTAACGGTACTGGAAATTTATTTCATAAAACATGGAATGATGCTATGTCCGGAGGAAGATTTAATGCAGTTAAATTACATTGGACAGTACACCCAGAACGAGATCAAGTTTGGAGAGATGAGCAAACTCAATTGTTAGGAGAAAAAGCAGCATCACAAGAATGTGACTGCGACTTTATATCATCCGGCCATACAGTAGTAGACGGCCCTATTATACAATGGTATGAACAAACATATATACAAGAGCCAAAAGAAAAACGAGGCTTTGATGGAAACTATTGGTTATGGGATTATCCAAATTATACTAAAGCATATGCAATAGTAGCTGATGTTGCTAGAGGCGACGGAGCAGATTATTCAGCATTCCATGTTCTAGAAATAGAATCAATGACTCAAGTAGCAGAATATAAAGGAAAAATAGGTACTACTGAATATGGTAACATGTTAGTTACAATTGCAACAGAATGGAATAATGCTTTACTAGTAATTGAAAATGCTAATATAGGATGGGCAGTACTACAGATTGCAATTGATAAAGGATATGAAAATTTATATTATTCTTACAAACAAGATGCATATATAGATGAGGACGTCCATTTAGCTAAAAATTATGATTTAAAAAATAAATCACAAAAAGTACCAGGATTTTCTACAACATCACGTACTAGACCTTTAATCATATCAAAGATAGAAACATATTTTAGAGAAAAATCTCCAATCATACGAAGTAAACGTTTGATTGATGAGTTATATGTATTTATATGGAATGGTCAGAGGGCAGAGGCACAAAGAGGTTATAATGATGATTTAATTATGGCATTTGGAATTGCACTATGGGTACGGGATACTGCATTAAGGCTGCATCAACAGGGTATGGATCTTTCTAGAAAGGCAATAGGCCATTTAGGCAAGTCTAGTGGAATGTACACCGGCAATGGTAATCAAAATAATACATGGCAGATGCAAGCTGGTAAGGACAAGGAAGATCTAAATTGGCTTTTAGATTAACAAGATATTTATATAAAAAGAAAAATTGATATGGCAAATACATCATTAAGAGCTCGATTAGGTCGCCTCTTTTCAACTAACGTAATAGTAAGACGAATTTCAAAGAATCGTTTACGAGTAGTTGATACAAATAAATTACAATCTGACGGAGCAGTATCAAATTCGTATATCGATCGATTTTCAGGATTACAGAGAGGCCAATCCGGATATGGTGGTTATAATCAAACAATGAACTTCCATCAATCTAAATTAGAATTATTTTCTGATTATGAGGCAATGGACATGGATCCAATATTGGCATCGGCATTAGATATATATGCAGATGAATGTACAGTTAAAGATGCAGAAGGCGATACATTAACTATATCAACACAAAATGATGAAATCTTAAAAGTATTGAAAAACTTATTTAATGATATACTTAATATAGATTATAATTTATGGCCATGGATTAGGAATGCATGCAAATATGGTGATTTTTATTTACATTTAGATATTGAAGATGATATTGGTATAGTTAATGTTACTCCATTATCATCATATGAAGTCCGTAGAGAAGAAGGGTATGATGAAAAAAATCCATATGCATATAAATTTACGTTAGAAGGTTCACATATGGCATATTCATCTGGCGGCCGTCAAAATTCTTCTGAATTTAATAATTATGAGATAGCACATTTTAGATTATTATCAGATACCAATTTTTTACCATATGGCAAGTCGATGATTGAGCCAGCTAGAAAAATATTTAAACAATTAACTCTTATGGAAGATGCAATGCTTATTAATAGAATAATGAGAGCACCAGAGAGAAGAATTTTTAAAATTGATGTAGGTAATATACCACCGGCTGAAGTAGATACTCATATGAGAACTATTATTGATAAAATGAAAAAGATTCCATATATGGATGAAAAGACCGGAGAATATAATCTTAAATTTAATATGGAAAACATGTTAGAAGATTATTATTTACCAGTAAGAGGTGGAGAGTCAGGAACATCTATAGAATCATTACCTGGATTATCTAATGATGGACAAATTGAAGATATTGAATATCTACGTAACAAGCAAATGGCAGCTTTAAAAATTCCAAAAGCATTTTTAGGATATGATGAAGGAGTTGAAGGTAAAGCTACATTAGCAGCAGAAGATGTTAGATTTGCAAGAACTATTGAAAGAATACAGAAAATATTTGTATCAGAACTTACAAAAATTGCAATTGTACATTTATATTCTCAAGGATTTAAGAATGAAGAATTAATAGATTTTAAACTAGATTTAACTAGTCCAAGTATAGTGTATGAAAAACAAAAGGTAGAAATATTTAATGATAAGATTGCATTAGCAACTAGTATGAAAGACAGCACATTATTCTCTGAAAAATATATTTATGAGAATATCTTTAATATGAGTCCTAATGAATGGGAGTCAGAACAAGAGTTAGTTATACAAGATCTTAAATCAGACTTTAGAAAAGAACAAATTAAAGCAGAAGGTAATGATCCTAGAAAAACTAATTTAAGTTTTGGAACACCTCATGATATAGCTTCAATGCACGTTGCAACACGAGGAGAATTATTACCGGGCGAAAAGCAAGAACATGTAGCAGGACCAGGGGCTCCAAAGAAGCCAGGCACTAATTTAGATAAGGCAGTTGCAGGAAGAGATCCATTAGGAGCAAAAGATATGGGTAGTACTTTTACAACTGATAAAAATCCGTTACAACATACATATAGAAAGACTAATCCTTTAAGTTTAGAGGTCAAGTCATTTATATCATCTTTACAACAAACACCAAAAAATACAATATTAAACGAATCATTAAATAAGGTTGATAACAATAATGATAATGGTACATTATTAGATGAAGATCAATTAAATGAAATATAATGATATGAATTACGGATCAATACATATTTATTTAAAACATGTAGACTATTAGGATGCTTCAATGAATGGATTAAAACACTCGAAAGTAAAAAATACCGGATTAGTTTTCGAACTATTGGTAAGACAGGTAGCAAGCGATACTATGTCTAACAAGAACTCACCGGCATTAAATATTATCAAAAAACACTTTACAAAAAATTCTGAATTAACAACAGAATTAAAACTTTATAGATCTTTAAAAGAAGAGACATTCAATATGAATGAAAAATCTATAGAATTTGTAGATGCAGTTATTACGGCTAGACAAAAAATTAATGAATCTCAATTAAAACGTGAGAAATATAATTTAATAAAAAATATAAAATCTCAATTTGTTATTGAAGAATTTTTTAAATCACGAGTACATGATTATAAAATTCACGCTTCAGTTTACAAATTATTTGAATATGCTCAAGCAGATGATCCTAAGGATTATATTGAAACTAAATATCAAGTAGTAGAATATATACAAAGAAAAGTTAAGCCAACGGCTAAGACCACATTAGTTTCTGAAAACAATGATATACGTATATTAGCATCAAAAATGATTATTGATAAATTTAATGAAAAGTATTCTACCTTATCATTAAAACAAAAACAAGTTCTAAGGGAATATATTAATAATGTAACTAATTCAGAAAAGTTAAAAAAATATATTATATTAGAAACAAAAAAATTACAACGAGATTTGTTAAAAAATACTACAAAAATTGCTAGTAAAGTTGTTAGAATAAAAATTACGGAAGTTGCTAAATTATTGAGTAATCTTAGCAAGAAACATATTGTAGAAGATAAAGATGTATTAACAATACTTCGTTATCATGAACTTATTAATGAACTTAAAAAGACAGGTAACTCATGAGTGGACCATATATAATGCCAGCATCTGGAAGCAACTATAATGTTTTTGAAAGACTAGGACATCCAGGTCGATATACATCAGTAACGACAGTTAGTAATACAACAGTTAATTTCACCGGATCTAATTATGGTCATGGTGCTGTGATAGTAGGAGAGAGTAGTGCAACAGGAACAATAACTTTATCTGGAGGCGGATCAATAAATATAGCACATTTATCAGTAGGGACTATATATGAATTATCTCCAACAAAAGTTGTTAGTTCTAACGCAAAAGCAATTTATGTATTAAAAAGGCAACAATAATGAAATTATTAGATGAAATAGAAAAATATTTTGAAGCTTTAGATCCAGTAGGAAAAGAAGATGATGATATAGATAATGATGGCGATGTTGATGCATCTGATAAATATCTTAAAGCAAGAAGAAAGGCTGTTACCAAAGCAGTTAAGGATGAAGATGAGTTAGAAGAAATGAGTACAACGGCATCAGTGCCTGGATACCAAACTCCATATGCATTTGGCGATGCAGATGAAGATACCATAGACCAAGGTGGAATGAAAAAAGTTCCAAAAACAAATCGTATATTTAAAAAAATGACATCTACACAAAAAATGGAATCTAAATCTACTTACAAAAAAATGATGTCTGAAATGTATGGTATTGTTAATGAAGTATCATATAGAGATTATAAAAAAGATCCTACATCGACTCCATCACAAAAAGTTAACAGAGGTATTAATGAAGTTAATAAAATGTTATCTGAAATGGAAAAAATTGTTTCAAACAATTTAAGATTGAAAACAGAAATGGGAGTCCAATCAAATCATTTTTGGAAGTCCACCGGAAAAAGATTTTCAAAAATTAACGAACGAATGGTTCGTATAGCAAATAGACTTAAGGAATTATCACAATGATCCCAAATAGAACATGGAAACAATTTGTTAATGCTAAAGAAAATAAAGATTTAACATTAGAACGGCAAACACGCTTATATGCAGACGAAAGAAAACGTTTGGATCAACATCAGCAATTTATTAACTCCGGACTATTTATGCAAGGACTAAAATGAGCAAACAATTATTAGTAGATTATACAGTATTTGAAATTTCACCACAACAAATTAATGAATCATTAACAGAAAATAATGGTAAATTAATTGTATCAGGTGTATTGCAAAGAGCAGATGCAAAAAATCAAAATGAACGAGTATATCCAAAAGACTTATTAATGCGTGAAGCAAAAAAATATGCTGGAACATTTATTAAGGAAAGAAGAGCCTTAGGAGAATTAGATCATCCAGATTCATCAGTTGTTAATTTAAATAATGTGTCACATAACATATTAGATATGAATTGGGCTGGAAATGATTTGGTAGGTAGAGTAGAAGTATTAGGAACTCCATCTGGAAATATTTTAAAGGAATTATTTAAGTCAGGAATAAGATTAGGTATTTCATCTAGAGGAATGGGTTCCGTAAAGGAAGTAATGCGCGAAGGAAGTCAAACATTAGAGGTTCAACCAGATTTTGAATTAGTTGCATTTGACTTTGTTTCAAATCCATCGACTCATGGAGCTTTTTTATCTCCTGTAAATGAATCAGTAAACAGACTTGCACAACAAAGGTATTCTAAAGTAGAAAATTTAATTACAACAATAATAAGGGAATTTTAATATGGCATTAGAAAATTTAAAATCAGAATATGGCCCAACAAATAGCCTACAACAAAAAGGTACCGGTACAATATTGGGATTTAATATTGATCCTGTTGCAAATGCACAATTAGGTAATCCTACAATAGGCGGCAAAAAGAATTTGACGACATTCAATGATTTATCATCGGCAAGTCATAATAGTAAATTTGGACCTTTTAATTCTTCGAATAAAAGAGGAACAGGATTAACAGTTGATTTATTTGGTAATGACCCGAAACACCCAGAAATAGATTTTTCTAATTACAAACCATAAGGATAATATGATAAAATTAAGTGGAATAGCACAAGGAATAAAAAAGCTTCATGAAGCACCCGAAATAGGATTTGATCAAGAACCTGATACAGAATTAGCATCAAGTTATATTGAAGACTTATCTACGGTAATCGACCAATTAGATTCATTAGAAGACGAAATGGCAAGGGAATTAGATAATAGAGCAACTGCAACACAGGATGTATCATATAATCAACAATCAGATTCAATGAGCCGATATATTAGTCAAGCAAAGAAAAACATTGATGGATTAATAAAAACATTAGAAAGATATAGTTAATATGAAAAACTGGGAAAATCAATTAATGAATCATATCCTAAATGAAAAATATTTAGGAGAGACAGAATCACCAAAAATGCCGAAAGAAGATAAAAAAGCTTTTCTTTCTGCAGTAGGTAATTTCCATGAAATAGGGGAAATGGTATATAGTAATGCAAAGTTAACAGAAGTTACCAAAACATTAGAAAATATCGTACAACAAGCAGAGGCATTAACATTACAAGAATCAGAACATTGGTTTGATAATGTAACTGTATCTAGGCATATGAAACAAATGAATGAAGCGTACAAAGTATTTGAGAAGACGGCAACCGAAATGAGTTCATTACAACAGAGATTAGAATCCGCATACGATGATATGGGAACAGTTTTAAACAGATATTATAATGTTAATGGAGCTCTCTCTGAAGATAATCATAATCCGGAAGCACCAGATTCAACTAATTCTAATAAAGATGATTTAATGGCAGGCGCTAAAATTGAAGAAGATCAATTTACGGCAGGAGTACATAATCAAGGACCTGCATTTAATGATCATATGACAGCTACAGATTCAAAAAGATTAAAATAAATTTGGTTAGTTGAAATAAAATCATTATATTAGTTATACATAATAAAAATAAAGTTACATGGGAAAAAATTACAAACACATACAGATGACACTACCTGGTCATGCATTAGGTGCAAAGGTATTATCAACAAAACGAAATCCAAATGGTGATATAACATATGCACTACAACATTGGAAAAAGTTAATAAAAGATTCTGGCATTTTAGATATAGTAAAAGAAAAAAAAGAATACCAAAAAAAATCTGTAACTAGACGTAGACAACTACAAAAAGCAAGATATATATCTAGCATTCAAGATAACGATTAAAATCCGGTATATTTCATTGCTTCCTTGATATATATTATTAATAAAATATACTAAGTATCAATACTTGGTCACTGAATATTATATTAATTCTTATTAAGATTACTAATAATCTTACTCCAAAATTAAATACGAGGAAAATCGATGAACGATTTATTAAAAGACGCTATTGCAGATGCAAAAGCCGTAAGGGAAACTGCACTAGCGAATGCAAAAGTTGCATTAGAAGAAGCGTTTACCCCAAGACTACAATCAATGTTATCAGCCAGACTTTCAGAAGAAGAAGGAATGGATGATGAAATGGACATGGAAATGCCTGCTGAAGAGCCGGATATGGATATGTCTATGGAAACTATTGATGATGATAACCTACCGATGGAAGGTGATTATTCTGACGATTCTAAAGTGGACGAAGACATGGAAGATCCTAAAATGGATCCTAAAATGGATGAAGACATGGAAGATACTAAGAATGATGACGCCTTAGAGCTCGAATCTATTATTGCTGAACTAGAAAAGGAAATTGAAACTGAAGAATTAGATTCTTCTGATATCGGTTCTACTTTAGGTGTTAGCGATGATGCATCCGAAACTCATACAGAAGATCCAGGCGAAGGTAAATTATCTGAAGAAGAAAATACTGATATGGAAACTGAAGAAATGGATCCTAAGGATGACAACGTTTCTATAGATGAAATCATCAGTGCATTGACTGAAGAAGAAGGTGACGATAAAGATACAGTTAAAGAAGAAGACGAAAAAGAAATGACAAAAGAAGAAGAAGAAGGTGATAAAGACCTTAAAGAAGCTTATACTGTTATTAAATTTTTGAAATCTAAAATTAATGAAGTCAATCTTTTAAATGCAAAATTACTATTTTCGAACAAATTGTTTAGAAATTATCCGTTAAACGAATCACAAAAAATGAAAGTTATTGAAAACTTTGATAGAGCTTCTAATTTAAGAGAAGTGAAATTGATTTTTACTACTTTGAGTGAATCATTTGTGGGTACTAAAACAAAACGTTCGATAAAAGAAAGCTATGCTTCCAAACCAAGTAGATCTACTGCTCCAAAGAAAGAAATTCTTTCTGAAGGAAATCAGTTAGCTGCAAGATGGAAAAAATTAGCAAATTTAAAATAAAACAAGGAAAACAATGAATGTAAATTCTTTATTACCTCATAATCATCAATCAACTCAACAAGAGGTTGCTATTGGCTTAGAAAGCAAATGGGAAAAGACCGGACTGTTAGAAGGAATTGATACTGAGATTGAGAGACGAGGCATGGCTGTTCTTTTAGAGAACCAAGCCAAGCAATTAGTAACAGAAGCAAATGCTACTGGTACTGACGGAAATGCAGAACAATGGTCGGGTGTAGCCCTTCCATTAGTAAGAAGAATCTTTGCTGAAATAGCAGCTAAAGATTTTGTATCTGTGCAACCAATGAACCTGCCATCAGGTCTAGTATTTTTCTTAGATTTCAAATACGGAACTAAGCAAGGTATTGCAAAAGGTGGAACTGCTGCTGGTAATGATTTTATTACTGGTGCCGGAAGAACATCACAGACTGATTCTGTATTTGGTGTAACTGATAAAGATAGAGGAACATCTGCTCCTTCTGAGGGTCTATATGGCGCTGGAAGATTTGGATATTCTATTAATGATGTAACTTCATCATTAGTTCTTGGATCAGCTGCTGCTAAAACAGGTTCTATAGCTGCTGGAACTGGTGTATTTACTAACAAAGGCGCAGGAAATCAAGCTGGATTTAATTATTTTACTAATTACAATTCTGAATTATCTGCATCACTTGTTGGTAAAAAGACACAAGTATTATCTGTCCCAACTTCAGGAATAACTGGATATGATGCTAAAGGTATTAGAGCCTTTAATGTTATTGGAACAGGTATTACAACAGTATATCCAGAATTTACAAGATTGGATGAGCAAAACGGAGATCATATACATTTCTTAATTGAAACTGCTGCTACTCCTGCTGTTGCTGGCCCAATCCAAGTAATTTACCAAAAAGCACCATCAGATTCTTCAAGAGGTGATTTTGAAGATCCGTCTGCAGTTGGTAATAACACTGATTCATCTACTAAATTAGATATACCAGAAATTAACCTAGAGTTAAGAAGTGAAGCAATAGTTGCTAAGACAAGAAAATTAAAAGCAATCTGGAGTCCAGAATTTGCTCAAGATTTAAATGCTTATCATTCAATTGATGCTGAAGCTGAATTAACTTCTATGTTATCTGAATATATTTCGCAAGAAATTGATTTAGAGATATTAGACATGTTGATGCAAAATGCTCAAACTGTTGATAGATGGTCTGCAAAAGTTGGATTTGAATTTGATTCTGCTAATAATAGCTTTGTCCAATCAAATGCAACTGCTCAAGCATACAACCAAGGTACATGGTTCCAAACTTTAGGAACAAAAGTACAAAAAGTTAGTAATAAAATACACCAATTAACATTAAGAGGTGGAGCTAATTTCTTGGTATGTTCTCCAACTGTAGCAACAATTTTGGAATCAATTCCAGGATATGCTGCTGATACGGATGGCGATCAAATGCAATTTGCAATGGGTGTTCAAAAAGTAGGTGCTATTAATAATAGATTCCAAGTTTATAAGAATCCTTATATGACTGAGAATGCTATATTAATGGGATATAGAGGATCACAGTTCCTAGAAACAGGTGCTGTTTATGCTCCGTATGTACCTTTGATTATGACTCCATTGGTATACGATCCAGATAACTTTACTCCAAGAAAAGGTGTAATGACTAGATATGCGAAGAAAATGGTAAGACCAGAATTCTACGGTAAGATCTATGTATCTGCATTAGACACTATATAATTATTAATTAATTAATTAGTAACTAAAATAAAGGGAGGCTTCGGCCTCCTTTTTTACTGTAATGTCAAACTCTAACATATTTATAAGAAAAGGATACTATGGCAGCAGGAAGATATTCTTTCACAATAGATCAAGGCGCAACCGTCGATTTTGATATCATCTATAAAACCCCGGCCGGGACAAGAATTGATTTAACAGGATATTCTGCATCAATGCAAATAAAAAATGCCCCAGGCGGAAATACCACATATGCATCATTAACAGGCAGTTCAGGTAATATTCCTATTAAAAATGTCTCCGGATCTTATATAAGTTTACGAGGAAGTGATTTAGTAACTTCCCCAACCTCTGGTAGTTTAGGAGTATATTTAGGACATGCTATCACTAATGATTTCAATTTTGGTGAAGCATCTTATGATTTAGAACTAACAAATGGCCCTGAGAAAATTAGATTATTGCAAGGGCAAATACAATTAAATAAACAAGTAACAACTATATAAAATGAGTACATCTGTTACTAAAAATATTAGTGAAATAAGTATATCACAACCTACACATACACTCACTATTACAAACAACAATACCGGTAATATAGTTACAGTAACTCCTTTTAATAATCCTAACGTTGAAATACAAGCTGTAGGCGCGACAGGCGGTATAGGACCAGCTGGAGCAGATGGAGCAATAGGACCTCCGGGAACCGTATCTAATAACTCCGGTGTTATAGTTACAGGATCTATATTTGTATCAGGTTCTGGAAATGTAGATTTTTCTTTATCTGAAGGCGGAGTATCGGGATCATTTAGTGGATCGTTTTTTGGTAATGGTAGTGGATTAACAAATGTACCATCAACTAGTATAATAGGATTAAATTTATCTCAAATATCATCAGGTACTGCAACAGCATCCATATCTCAAAATAGTGGATTATTTGTTAATACTAATATTACTTCATCTGGTAATATAAGTAGTAGTGGAATAGTAAAAGCATTTACAGGATCATTTGGAAGACTAGAAGGATTATCTCCAATAACAATTGGCAGTCCGATTATAATAACTCAAGCAGTTACAGGCTCTGTATTTA
>Ga0307489_10000044_pt1 | contig 60960 bp, 55 predicted proteins | sample SB12metaG_FD_202247 | JGI IMG/M metagenome (GOLD analysis project Ga0307489, IMG submission 202247) | Sea-ice brine microbial communities from Beaufort Sea near Barrow, Alaska, United States - SB 1.2 | ecosystem: Environmental > Aquatic > Marine > Coastal | place: USA: Alaska | collected... | reverse complement strand
ATAGATTTTTTATCTAATAAAAAATAGTGCAACAAGAATTGTTTTTTTTAAGAGATATTGCACGCAAATTAACAGATGACTTAACATTTTGTGCATATTTAATATAAAGAACACAATAATTGGGTAGTCATAATTTGAACGATAGACATGAATATAGTTTTTTAGTGTGTTATCTATATAATTAAGAAGTGATTTTTATTGACCCCGAAGAGACTAAAAAATGAGCCAAGTATTAACTGACCTTTCTGCGCTACTAAAATTAGAGGTTATTGAGCAGGGAATATACCGTGGACAAAGTCAAGATCTTGGCTTTCCTGCATTGTTTGGTGGTCAAGTCATGGGGCAAGCTTTATCTGCCGCGCAAGAAACTATCGATAAGTGTCGAAACGTTCACTCTCTTCATTCTTACTTTTTACGTCCAGGGGATGCTAAAAAATCTGTGGTTTATGAAGTAGAAAATATTCGAGATGGTAAAAGTTTCAGTACTCGCCGTATTAAAGCCATTCAAAACGGTAAAGTTATCTTCTATATGACGGCCTCATTTCAAACACCAGAACAAGGATTTGATCATCAAGAAATTATGCCAGAGGTAAGTAACCCTGAGAATATTCCTTCTTATAGTGACTTTATTAAAGCGAACCAAGAGCATATACCAGCGAGTATTCGTGAAATATATTTAGCTGAAAAGCCGATAGAAATAAGGCCTGTTGACCCTTATAACTGGTTAAATCCTGAAAAAATGCCAGCTAAATGTAATATGTGGATAAAAGCGAATGGCACTTTATCTGATGATATTCGCATTCATACTTATATGTTAGCTTATACTTCAGATTTTCACTTTTTACCCACCTCATTAATGCCCCATGGTGTGAGTCATTGGCAAAAAAACTTTCAAATAGCGACAATTGATCATGCTATGTGGTTTCATCGCCCTTTTCGATTTGATGATTGGTTACTGTATTCCACAGAAAGTCCATCTGCTAGCAGCGGTCGAGGATTAGTTAGAGGGCAAATATTTAATCGTCAAGGCCAGTTAGTTGCTTCAACTATGCAAGAAGGTGTGATTCGTCAAAGATAATGCCTATGCATAAAAAGTGATTTCTTTATAGAGTTCTATGTAGCAACCTTTCTAAAAGTTGAACTAGTACCAACTACGATTTAATAGGGGGTACTTGACAATAATGACTGTTCCCTTGTTGTTTTATTAACAGCAAGGTTCATAAAGCAATTTTTTCTAACGGTAAGTAGAAAATTTTTTGGGTGCTATTTATACCTTTTTGCAAACGTTCGATTGCTAGGTCGTTGATATACCGCTAAATCAAATGAACCTATAATGGCAAATAGATGATCAAAAATATCACTCATCAATTCTTCAAATTCAACCCATCCAGTTCCTTTGGCATAGGTGAAACAGTACACTTCAATAGGTATACCTTGCTCTGTTGATTGAAGTTGTCGTACTAACAATATAGCGTCATTGTTTATATCGGGATGATTATATAAATAGTTTTTAATATATGCTCTAAAGCACCCAATGTTTGTTAGATTTCTCCTATTTATTTGCGCCATATCACTCGAAGGATCTATGCCTTGATTGGCTTGTTCGATTAACGATTGTCTTTGATTGATTAGGCTAGAGAGGAGATCGATTTTTTTCATTCTTTCTATGTCTTCAGTGGTTAAAAATTTCACACTATCGGTATCAATATTAATACTTCGTTTTAACCGCCGACCCGTACTCATCATTTGTTGGTAATTTTTGAATTCTTTATTGATCAAGTCATAAGCGGGTATCGAACTAATCGAATTATCCCAATTTCTAATTTTACAGGTAGTAATCGATATATTAAGCACTTCACCGTCGGTATCTTTATCAAGAACAATCCAATCACCGACTTGCACTAATTTTTGTGCAGCCACTTGAATGCCCGCGACAAAACCTAATATCGAGTCTCGGAAAACCAATAAAATCACCGCGGAAAGAGCGGTTAAGCCACTAAGTAAGTAGGTGGGTGATTTATCGAGTAATACACCGATAGATAAAATTATAGCTACAGTAATCACAATTACTTTAAGTAGCTGTGTTAATTGCTGTATCGGCATATTTCTTGTTACTTGCTGATGATCTAATTGGTCATAAATAGCATTAACGACACTAAAGATTAATCGAGTAGCATAATAGATAAGCAAGAGATTTGAGGCTAATAACCATATCGATTCGATGACTTCATTAGCTATTAAGCTTGAAGACTGTGTAGCCAGCATAATAGGGAAAACTTTAACAAGGTTGAGAAATAATTTATGTTTAAGTAGGTAAGTTGCAAGCGGATATTTTAGTTTAACAACAGCTTTTCTGATCACGGGGCTAACCAAATAAACGGCGATAATATATAAAAAGCTGATCGCAAAAAATAGTATTAGCACTCTAATTATTGGGAACCATAAAGAATCTAACGGTAATCCTAGTGTTGTTGAACCAAAATTTATCAACGCATTACTTAAAGTTAAAACATCCATCGTATATTAATTTCCAGAAGAGCTAGAAGAGTTTATGTATTTGTATCACGTTGTTGTCAAAAGTTAAATATAGGTCAAGATTACTGTAACGGCATATCGTTACTATTAATCATGGATAAGCTTTTACAATGTCAATTTAGGACATGTATTTCTCTATTCATCGCTGCTGTAATCTTTGGCAGGACTCCTGAATTCTCTAACCATCATAGACAACACTGTTTAACCTTTTGAAGATAAAGGTTTGCTAACAACTTCTCATACTGGCGGTTAATCGACCGATGACATTTTTTTAAGCGCTATGATCTTTAGTTCTTTATCTTGCCAAATTTTATTTACCCATTTTTGAAAGTGAATTTTTGTTGCTCTGTCATTAAAGTAATCGCCCTTAAGGCTTTGTTCAATATCCATAGTTTCAATAATAACTTCTATTTGATTGATTTTTCCCAATATAAAGTCATTAAAACTAGGAGTACCATCAGGATAATAAATAGTAATATTCACTATTTTATTTAAGTGTTCACCCATGGCATCAAGTACAAAAGCAATACCGCCAGCCTTAGGTTTTAATAGTTGTGAATAAGGAGATTGCTGTTGCCGATGCTTTTGAGGAGTAAAGCGGGTACCTTCGATGAAATTCATCACGCTAACCGGTTTATATTTAAATTTTGCACAAGCTTTGCGAGTGGTTTTTAGATCCTCCCCCTTTAGGCTTGGATTTTTTTTTAAAAATGCCTGACTATAACGTTTCATAAATGGAAAATCTAAAGCCCACCAAGCAAGCCCTAGCAATGGTACGTAGATCAGTTCTTTTTTAAGGAAAAACTTTAAGAACGGTATTTTATTATGCAATATACGTTGTAAAACAAGAATATCTACCCAAGTTTGGTGATTACTGATAACTAAGTACCACTCGGTCATAGTTAATTTATCTAAACCGGTAACATTGATTTTAGTTTTCGTGAATACTCTTTGTATTTGAGTATTTACTGCTACCCAATTGCTGGCCATTTGATCTAATAACGTACTGAAAACTTTTCGCCATAAAGGAAATGGCACTAATGCTTTAAGTAGTGAAAATATCACAATGGGAATTAGCCAAATAATAGTATTGATTATATAAAGTACAAAAGAAATTATTCCAATGATTATGGCAGGTAAAAAACTCAACATTTTTGCTCAAAAAGATACATCAAACAGGTTCATCCTATAATATTAAAACTATTTACTCTATATTTCAGTAAGTAATTTTGATTGTCTACTTACATTAGCTTATTAACCGCTATAAAGTGATGAAAATAACAATAAAGTATTCATTTTAGACTGAAATATTGATTTACCATGTCTTTTATCTCAATACTATTAAATTACCAGCAAAGTGATATTTATATGGTGGGCTGCTATTATTTTTTATGTATAAAAATAAAACCATATTAATTATAAGTCGGTTAATTATTGGTTTTATTCAATCTTTCATTGTTATAAATATGCAGTGGTGGAGAAATAAGTAATAAAGCATTAATAATAGTATTATAGTCTATGTATTGTCCAATTCTTGGTTGCAAGCCGTCCTTATTTCGAGGCATTCTTAACGAAGATATTTAAAGGTCTATGAGTGTTTTAACGTTTGGTGGGAAAAATGAATTTTAATCGTGTGGTTATCAAGGTGGGTAGTGCTTTAGTCGCACCAAGGGGAGACGGCTGTAGTGGTCAATATTTGCTCGCCATTGCTAGATTTATCACTGAATGTCATCAAGCAGACAAAGAGGTTATTTTAGTCTCTTCGGGTAGTGTTGCTGCTGGTCGTCAATTAATTCACCATGGTTCACCTAACCCCTCAATTGTCACCAAGCAAGCGATGGCTAGCGTGGGACAAATGAAAATGATGGCTAATTGGCAGCGATTTTTTGATGTCCCTTGTAGCCAATTATTGATCACACATGGTGATTTGAGAGATCGTCAACGTTATATTAATATTAAAAATACCTTACGAGTTTTATTAGAGAACCATATACTCCCTATCGTTAATGAAAACGATACTGTTGCCACTGATGAATTGAAAGTAGGAGATAATGACAACCTTGCTGCTTTGGTTGCTTTGGTTTGTGAAGCGGATTGTCTGATTATTTTGAGTGATATTGATGGATTATTTGATAAAGACCCGCGAAGTCATTCTGATGCAAGGTTGTTGCCTGAAATTTCAGCGATCACTGAAAAAATCTATGCGATGGCAGGGAGTACAACCAATATTATTGCAACGGGTGGCATGAAAACTAAAATACAAGCCGCTGAAAAAGCAATAGAAAACGGAATAGATACTTATATTGTTAATGGTCATCGTAGTGAGGTTTTTGATTTTTTATTACAGGGTAAGAACCCAGGAACACATTTTATTGCCAGCCAAACGGCAACCAAAGCCAGAAAAAACTGGGTGAAGTATACCCTTAAGAGTTATGGGCAAGTAGTTTTAGACCAAGGTGCTGTCAATGCCGTTATCACCAAGGGGGCTTCGTTACTACCTTCAGGTATTCAAAGCCTTTCAGGTGATTTTTCAGCAGGTACTTCAATCGATATTATTGACAGTGAAACTGGTTCGGCGATTGCTAAAGGTATTTGCCAGTATAACGATCGAGATTTACAAAAAATAAAAGGCTTAAAAAGTGATGAAATTGAGAATGTTTTGGGCTATTGCCCTAGTAAGGTCGTAATTCATCGCGATGACATGGTCATTCTTAATAATAATGTAAAAAATAAGTAGGATATGATGAAAAAATTCAATATGGCTAATATGGCACAGCAAGCAAAAATTGCTAGTCGAGTGGCTGCTCAATTAACCACAGGGCAAAAAAACACCTTGTTAAATGCAATTGCTAAAGCAATTGAAAGTCAAAGTGAACAGATTATTATAGCAAATGAAAAAGATATCGCGGCAGGCAAGGATAAAGGATTATCTGAGGCCATGCTTGATAGGCTGCTCTTAACAAATAAACGCATTAGTGATATGAGTGATGCCATTAGGGAAATAGTCACCCTGACAGATCCTGTTGGTGGCGTAAATAATCTAATATTGCGTCCTAATGGCATTCAAGTAGGTAAAATGCGAATTCCGCTTGGTGTTATTGCCATGATTTATGAAGCACGGCCTAATGTAACAGCAGAAGCTGCCGCACTTTGTATTAAATCGGGTAATGCGGTTATATTGCGAGGCGGTTCTGAGGCTATTCATAGTAACCTAGCATTAGTTGACTGTTTACATCGGGTATTAAAGGAGCAAGGTATTGATGAGAATATCGTTGCTGTCATTCCGGATACTAACCGTGATGTGATAGACCAATTGTTAAAACAGCGTGAAACGATTGATTTAGTGATACCGCGAGGTGGAGAAGGACTTATTCGTTATGTTACTGAACATAGCCAAATTCCAGTTATCCAACATTTTAAAGGGGTGTGCCATTTATACATTGATAAATTTGCTGACGTTAAAAAAGCGGTAGCGATTTTAGTGAATGGTAAAACCCAGAAACCCAGTGCTTGTAATGCATTTGAAACCTTATTAATTCATCAAGATATTGTTGAGCACTTTTTACCGCTAGCGGTAACCGCCTTAAAAGAATTTGATGTCAAAGTTCATGCTTGTCAGCAAAGTTTAAGTCACTTTTCACAAGCTCAATTAGCAACAGAGGAAGACTATCATGCGGAATACCTTGCTCAAGAAATTGCAGTAAAGGTGGTGGATAGTTATCAAATGGCTATTGATCATATTAATGAGTATACCTCCGATCATACTGAAGTAATTGTTAGCCAAGATACGAGTCGGACACAAAATTTTATTCGTCAAATCAACTCATCAGTAGTGATGGTTAATGCTTCATCGCGCTTTTCTGATGGTGGTCAATTAGGCCTAGGGTCAGAGATTGGTATATCAACCAGTAAACTTCACGCATATGGTCCGATGGGTTTATCAGCACTAACCACTGAAAAGTTTATTGTATTAGGAGATGGCCAAGTTCGAAGTTAATTAAACGATTAATTATTATCCCCAATTTAAAAAGTTGGCGAAACGTTAGTTCTTTATTTAATAAGGAAACTTATGATTATTTGGATTAGGTTTTTGTTTAGTCACTTTAAGCCTTAACCTATTTTCCCACTTTCCTTGATGCTCTCTTAAACAAGACTCTTCACTATCAAAATGCACATTTTGACGGATATTCTTAACGACAACACCCACTTTAAGTAATTGCTTTTGGATGCTATTCATGAGTTTTTCACCGTGTTTATTGTCTGGTAATGCTTTTACTTCTGCGTCAATATCAAAGACACAAGTAACAATTAAGCTTGCAGGAAAGTTAGTATAGTTAGCTCTATGGGTTAGCCAAATAAAACCATCAATGTTAGTTTTTTCGCTTTCACACGCTATGGTTAGGGCTTTACAGATATTGTCATCAATTTTTTTGGTAGTTTTATTGAGTTTCATTAGATGAGAGCCTACAGTAAAAAAAATATTTTAGCTTTGCAGGCAGACAATTTCAATAAGTAAAGTTGACGCCAAGCAATAGATTTTAATTGGGGCGATTAAAATAAGCTAATAAACATGAGTGTTGAGATGATTGTTATCAATCGAGCTCAGCTCGAACAACAACAATCATCTAGCGATTTTTATTAAAGGGCCACTAATTCATTGATTAAGCAATATATGAACAGCAGTAGTCTGTTATTGTTTTTGCTTTTATTTTAAAAGATGAATTGGCGGCAACTTCAAAAGATTGGCCTGCATTAATGGCTTGCCAATTAGTGTCACCTGCTAATAAAATCTCAACATCTCCAGCTAAAATTTCCATCAATTCTTCTTCAGCAGTAGCAAACTCATATTCACCGACCATCATAATACCTAAGGTTTTTACTGAACCATCTGAAAAGGTAATTTTACGGCTAGTGACTTTACCATCAAAATGAATACTGGCAGCTTTCGTGATTGTTACATTGTTAAATTCAGACATAGGTTTCTCTTTAGGTTAAATATCAGTTACTTTTATTTCGATAACCGCCTCTAGCTTATGTTATTTAATGAAGCTGTTCAGTGACGGAGAACGCTTAATACCTATCGTTCTTTTTTTATACATGAAGTCGCGGGCATAAAAAAAGCTACCAAATATCGATCTGATAGCCTTAAGATAATAGTTGCTAACGTTTACTCGCCAGTTTCTACAATTTTTTTCATATCAGTCATGTATCCGCGTAATTCTTTACCAATAACTTCTACACCATGGTTACGAATTGCATCATTTACTTCAATTAAACGTACGTTATCAACAGCGTTTGATGTTTCTTGGATACCCTCGCCTAACTCTTCTAACGTTAGTTTCGCACTAAATTCTTTAAGTAAAGGTACGGCAGCGTGTGTAAATAAGTAATTACCATATTCAGCTGTATCAGAAATTACGACGTTCATTTCGTATAATTTGTTACGGGCAATACAGTTGGCAATTAGTGGTGTTTCATGAAGTGATTCATAATAAGCGGACTCTTCAATAATGCCAGCAGCAACCATAGCTTCAAAAGCAAGCTCAACACCCGCTTTTATCATAGCAATCACAAAAAGGCCTTTGTCGTAGTATTCTTGTTCTGTAATTTCCACATCACAATCTGCGGCTAGTTCGAAACTTGTTTTAGCCGTTTCTGCACGCCATGTTAATAAATTTACATCATCATTTGCCCAGTCAGCCATCATAGTTTCAGAGAAGCGGCCTTCAATAATATCATCCATATGCTTTTCAAATAAGGGACGTAAAATAACTTTTAACGCTTCAGACATATCAAATGCTTTGATCTTTGCCGGGTTCGATAAACGGTCCATCATGTTAGTGATGCCGCCATGTTTTAAACCTTCAGTGGTAGTCGCTAAGCCGTATTGTAATAATTTACGAGCATAAGCAGCATCCATTCCTTGCGCAATCAATTGCTCATGGCCAAGAACAGCGGCAGTTTGTAACATGCCACATAAAATAGTTTGCTCACCCATTAAATCAGACTTAACTTCTGCAATGAAAGATGATTGTAAAACACCTGCTCTGTCACCACCAGTAGCTGATGCATACGCTTTTGCTATTGCTAGGCCATTGCCTTGAGGATCATTTTCAGGGTGAACAGCAATGAGTGTTGGCACACCAAAACCACGTTTGTATTCTTCACGTACTTCCGTACCCGGGCACTTAGGCGCAACCATAATTACTGTGATATCAGCACGTATTTGCATGCCTTCTTCAACTACGTTAAAGCCATGAGAATAAGATAAAGTCGCACCTTTTTTCATAAAGGGCATTACCGCAGTAACAGCAGAAGTGTGCTGCTTATCAGGGGTTAAGTTTAATACTAAATCTGCTTGAGGTATTAATTCTTCATAGGTGCCAACAGTAAAGCCATTTTCAGACGCCCACTGCCAAGATTGACGTTTCTCACTAATTGCCGCATCACGTAATGCGTAAGAGATTTTTAAACCAGAGTCACGCATGTTTAAGCCTTGGTTTAAGCCTTGCGCGCCACAACCAACAATAACAATGTTCCAGTCTTTGATTAAGTTACAGCCATTGCTGAATTCTTCGCGGTTCATAAAGCGACATTTGCCTAATTGGGCTAATTTCTCACGTAAACTTAAGGTATTAAAATAATTACTCATCAGATTCTCCTGCTTAACGTCAATGCGTTAATGCTATATGCTAGTTATCAATATTAGGTAGTAAGTGTCAGTTTTTCTGACGATGGGTAATAATAAACTATCTATTACGTTGCTTAAAATGATATATTTGCATCATTATGTTGCTAAAACTGCAATGCATATTGAAAAATTAACTCTTGTAGCATTAGGTCTTTATGGATATTAAATCATTAAAAATGTTCCAACATTTAAGCCAAAGTTTACATTTTACTAAAACAGCTGAAGCGCATCATGTTAGTCCTTCAACACTCAGTCGTGTTATTCAGCGGATGGAAGGTGAACTTGGTGCAACGCTGTTGCATCGGGATAATCGTTCAGTCTTGCTAAGTTCTGCAGGAGAGCAGCTGCAAAAATTTGCAGAGCAGCAATTAGAGCAATGGCAATTATTAAAATTATCGCTTGATCAAAAGCAAGCTGAACTTAAAGGTAAACTTCACATATATTGTTCAGTAACCGCCGCTTATAGTCACTTACCGCCATTGCTTGACCGATTTAGGCAGCAGCATCCCTTAGTAGAAATTATGTTGACGACTGGCGATGCAGCTGATGCGATGGAGCAGGTACAACAACAATCCGTTGATTTTGCTATTGCAGCTAAACCAGAAAATTTATCTAATAGCTTCTATTTTCATCACCTGGCTCAAATCCCTTTAGCCGTTATTGCGCCCACTATGGCGTGTAAGGTTCAGCAACAACTGCAAGAAAAAGAACTTGATTGGTCAACAATCCCCATAATTTTGCCTGAGCACGGTTCGGCTAGAAAACGGTTTGAGCAGTGGTATCGAAAAATACAGCAAGGAAAACCTAATATTTACGCAACGGTTTCAGGGCATGAGGCATTGGTGAGTATGGTGGCCTTAGGATGTGGTATCGGAATTTCACCAAAGGTGGTAGTTGATAACAGTCCAGTAAAAAATCGAGTACAGTATTTAAAATCAGTTGGTGAGATTGCACCTTTTGATTTAGGCATCTGTTGCTTGACTCAACAAAAAGAGCAACCGCTATTGAACGCTTTTTTCCAAGCAATTAGCAAGTAAACCACAAATTTAAACGGTGACAGCGGATGTTAAATGGCGAAAAAGTCTGTCCATAGCTCGGTATGAAAGGGCTTCAATGATATGCTCATGACCAATGTGTTCGGTATTGTCTATGTCAGCAAGCGTGCGAGCAATTTTTAATATTTTGTGATGAGCGCGTGTAGAAAGGCCAAGTTTTTCTACAGCTAATTCTAAAAACTCATTATCTTCATGACTTAACTGGCAATGAGTTCGAACCTCGTTACTGGCCAAATGTCCATTTGCTTTGCCCTGTCTTGCTATTTGTCTCTGTCTGCAGGTCAAAACTCTTGCTTGTATGTCGTCACTTGTTTCACTCATCACTTTTTGATTTGCCCACATGCCTTTTGGTAGCCGAGCCACTTCAATTTGAATATCAATACGATCTAGGAAAGGCCCTGACAATTTGTTTAAGTAACGTAAAACTTGCTCAGGCGTACTGCGATTATCGTTGTAAAACCCGGTAGGACTTGGGTTCATTGCTGCTATCAGCTGAAACCGTGCGGGAAAAGTTTGCTTGTGCATGGCGCGTGAAATGGTGACTTCACCAGACTCCATTGGTTCACGTAAAACATCGAGTACTTTACGCTCAAATTCGGGCAGTTCATCAAGAAATAAAACGCCGTTATGGGCTAACGATATTTCTCCAGGTTGAGGTTGACTGCCACCACCGACTAAAGCAGCAGCAGATGCGGTATGGTGAGGTGCTCGAAAGGGTCGTGTTAACCAAGACTTATCATTAATTTGATGATGACTAATGGATTGGATAGCGGCGACTTCTATCGCCTCAAATTCGTTCATTGGCGGTAAGATACTGGCTAAACGGGTAGCTAACATAGTTTTACCTGTACCAGGTGGGCCAATAAAAAGTAAATTGTGACTGCCACTTGCTGCAATTTCTAACGCTCGTTTCGCCAACGGTTGACCCACAACGTCAGCCATATCTAAATCATTATTAACCGCTAAGTGTTCCACAGTTCGCTCTTCAACAAAAGGTAGCGTATTTTGACGAGCAAAATGGCCAAAGAGTTGAGTTAAATGATCTATTGCGTGTATCTTTGCTTGTTTTACCCAACTCGCTTGTTCAGCATTTTGTTTAGCAATAATAAGAGTTCTATCCGATTTACTGCAAGCAATTGCCATTGGAATTTCACCAATAATGGCTCTTACTTCACCTGATAGAGCTAATTCGCCAGCAAACTCATAGTCATCTAAATGAGTATTAGGCAGCTGGTCCGATGCCGCTAAAATACCTACAGCAATTGGTAAGTCAAAACGGCCACCTTCTTTGGGCAAATCTGCCGGTGCTAAATTAACAGTAATACGTTTAGCTGGAAATTCATAACCACAATTAATAATTGCGCTTCGTACTCTATCTTTAGACTCTTTAACTGAAGTTTCAGGCAAGCCGACAATGTTAAACGAAGGTAAGCCATTGGCTAAATGTACTTCAACATTGACAAGTGGCGATTCAAGGCCAACGCGAGCGCGACTGTATACGGATGCTAGTGCCATAAAAGTCCATTTAATTATATTAAGTAAATCCCTATCATTAATTGTAGTAAGTGATTGTTAAAATGGCTAATGTAAGATAAATATTTAGCTGGTTATAACTGATTGATAGAATACTTATTTAAAAACTATAACAAAAAACCTTGCTCGAACCGTTACAGCTATGGTATTAATTTAAATAGATAAAGAAATAGCCACAGAATTTAAGATAATAATAGTTAATAACTATTTCAGGAAAACTGATCAATATGCATCATTTTAGCTCAGGAGTTCTTTTAACTAAGAATTCAGTCATTATTAACACTCTCGTCGTGCTGATTATAAAATCATCGCGGGGTTGTTTGTTGAGCTAAGAAAATAGCAAAAAATATTAAAACAAACCCCCGCTCTGAAAAGAACGGGGGTTTTGTCGTTTAGGGCATTAAAAACTTACGTTGACGTAAACTGATTTCATTACTTAAAAATAACAGGAGACTACTATTACGTTGACTATTCATATATTGAATAGTCAACGTAATAGTTAGGAAATAAAATGGCAATAGCAAAACAGCATACTGGTAGTTCATTATTATTTGATATATTGGAGCAACATGGTGTTCAACATGTCTTTGGTTACCCTGGAGGTGCCATTATGCCAATATATGATGCGTTATATGACAGTGATGTTCAGCACTTTTTATGTCGACACGAACAAGGCGCTGCCTTCTCTGCTGTCGGTTATGCTCGTGCTTCGGGGAAAGTCGGTGTCTGCTTTGCTACATCAGGTCCAGGAGCAACCAATTTAATTACTGGCTTAGCTGATGCCCTCGCCGATTCTATCCCTATTGTTGCTATTACTGGGCAAGTGCCAACTGCGGCTATGGGCTCTGACGCTTTTCAGGAAATTGATATTTTTGGTTTATCTCTTGCCTGCACCAAACATTCATTTCAGGTAACAGATATTAACGAGCTACCTCAGGTGCTTCATAAAGCTTTTGCTATTGCCTTAGAGGGACGACAAGGTCCAGTCCTTGTTGATATCCCAAAAGACATTCAATTAGCACAGATAAGTAATAGTTTAGAAAACTTCTCAAAATTAAAAAATAAAGTGAAATTACCCCCAGCAAATGTTGGCAGCGCTATCGCATTATTGAGTCAAGCCAAACATCCGGTTTTATATGTTGGTGGTGGTGTTGGTATGGCAAATGCGGTACCTGAATTAAGAGACTTTGCCCAACTGACTCGGTTACCAAGTGTTTCAACATTAAAAGGCTTGGGTGCAGTAAATCCAAATGATGAAAACTATCTAGGCATGTTAGGTATGCACGGAACAAAAGCGGCTAATCTAGCCGTACAAGAATGTGATTTATTAATTGCTGTTGGTGCCCGTTTTGATGACCGGGTAACAGGAAAACTTGATGAATTTGCTCCCAAGGCTAAAATAATTCATTTTGATATTGATACTGCTGAAATCAACAAACGGCGATTGGCTGATGTTGCTATCTTAGGTGATTTAAAAATTAATCTACCTGCATTAGCTATCCCTTTAGACATCAATGATTGGCAAAAAAAATGTCAGCAAATGAAAGCCGACTACGCTTGGGATTATAATCATCCGGGTGAAACCATTTTTGCGCCCGCCGTTTTAAAAGAAATTAGTGATCAAATGCCAGAGAACACTTGTGTGACAACAGATGTAGGGCAGCACCAGATGTGGGCAGCACAGCATATGTCTTTTGATGATCCGAGTGACTGGCTTACCAGTGGTGGCATGGGCACTATGGGCTTTGGTCTTCCTGCTGCTATTGGCGCACAAATTAGCCGACCTCATAACTGTGTTGTTGCCGTTACAGGCGATGGTTCATTTATGATGAATGTTCAGGAATTATCTACTATTAAGCGCTTTCAAATTCCAGTAAAAATAGTACTGATCGATAATGGAAAGCTTGGCATGGTTCGTCAATGGCAAGAGTTGTTTTTTGATGGTCGTTTAAGTGAAACTGACTTATCTGATAACCCTGACTTTGTTATGTTGGCAACCGCTTTTAATATAAAGGCACGAGAAATAATTCAAAAATCTCAAGTTTCTGAAGCGATTAAAGAAATGCTTGACCACGACGGACCTTACTTATTACAAGTTAAAATTAATGCTGAAGATAATGTTTGGCCGTTGGTTCCCCCGAATACCGGCAATGATAAAATGATGGAGAGTACCTAATGAACCGTTATCAGTTAGCGATAAAAGTAGACGATAAGCAAGTGGTACTTGAGCGAATTTTACAGGTGACGCGTTATCGTGGCTTTTTAATTGATGGTATTACTGCCGAAGTAAATACTGGTACGCATATTGGTTATATTGAATTGTTGGTAAGAAGTGATCGACCTATTGAACTTTTAGTTGACCAAATCAATAAACTTATTGATATTAAAGAAGTTAAATTAACAAATAGAGCTTCGTAATCTTAGGTGTGAGCGATAAAGCTCTCAACTGATTCTTCATCACCGAATTTTAAAATCAATACCTAATTGGACGCATAACATTATGGCAAAATTAAGATTAGCCACCTCTACTCAAGGTCTTAGCATGGATGGCGCACGTGCTCTCTGGCATGCAACAGGCATCAAAGGTAACGATTTTGGAAAACCTACTATTGCGGCCGTTAATTCATTCACTCAATTTTTTCACTGTCATGTACATCTCAAAGACATAGGGCAATTAGTGGCAGGGGCTATGGGAAATCGCGCTTTGCTTAATGGAGAAGTACAATGACTGAAGTCGAATCCAAAGATGTTATTGAGGAACATGAATTAGCCCTCGATTATTTACGTAAGATACTATTAGCGCCCGTCTATGATGTTGCTATTGAAACTGAATTAACGCCACTAACTAAGCTTTCTAAGCGCTTAGGGCAACAAATAACCCTTAAACGTGAAGACCAACAACTGGTGCATTCATTTAAAATACGAGGGGCTTATAATAAGCTTGTTAATTTACCTAAAGCACAGTGTCTGAATGGTGTCATTGCCGCTTCAGCAGGGAACCATGCGCAAGGTTTGGCACTGGCAGCAAAGAAATTGGGTATTCATGCCACTATCGTGATGCCATTTACTACGCCTGAAATTAAAATTGATAATGTGCGTAGATTTGGTGCAGAAGTGCGTTTAATTGGTAAAAACTTTAACGATGCACAAACTGCAGCCATGGCTCTTGCTAAAGATGAAAATAAGCCATTAATCCATCCCTTTGATGATGTTGATATCATCGTTGGGCAAGGAACGGTAGCCAAAGAGTTACTGCAACAACAACCTGATGCTGAAGTGGTATTCATCCCGGTTGGCGGTGGTGGTTTACTCGCAGGTATGTCGGTTTATTTAAAACAATTAAAACCGAGCATCAAAGTTATTGGTGTAGAAGCTGAAGACTCCGCCTGTCTAAAAGCGGCCTTTAATGCCGGAACCCCGGTAGACTTAGATCAAGTCGGTTTGTTTGCTGATGGTGTTGCCGTTAAGCGTATTGGTGAAAATACCTTTAATTTGATTAAGCGCTACTGTGATGAAGTTATCACGGTAACAAGTGATGAAATCTGTACTTCAATTAAAGATATATTTGAACAAACGCGAGTAATTGCAGAGCCAGCAGGCGCATTATCTTTAGCGGGTTTGCAAAAATATTGTCAAAATCAGCTCGCTGAAAATACACCAGGAAATGAGTCTTTAGTTGCCATTTTTTCAGGTGCAAATATGAATTTTCATACGTTGCGCTATATCTCAGAGCGTTGTGAGTTAGGTGAGAAAAAAGAAGCTGTGCTTGCCGTGACTATTCCTGAAGAAAAAGGGAGTTTTCGCCGTTTTTGTAAGAACTTAGGTGGTAGAGTCATCACTGAATTTAACTATCGCTATGTCAATAATCAGAGACATGAAAATAGTCCTGCAAATATATTTGTCGGTGTACGTTTAGCTGGTGAAGGTGGTGAACGTCAACAATTAGTTGAATCATTAACCAATGAAAACTATAAAGTGGAAGACTTCACAGATAATGAAATGGCAAAATTGCATGTTCGTTACATGGTTGGTGGTCAAAAACCTGCATTACTCCAAGAGCGATTATTTAGCTTTCAGTTTCCTGAATATCCTGGAGCTTTAGAAAAATTTTTAGATACTTTAGGTGAACATTGGAATATTACTTTATTCCACTACCGTAATCATGGAGCAGCATTTGGCCAAGTATTAGCAGGCTTCGAAGTAATAAATGATCAAGAATTAGAATTTTTTCACCACCTTGATGCACTTGATTATCAATGGCATGAGGAAAGTAATAATAGTGCTTACCAAGCGTTCTTAGCCCATTAAAAAACAAAGTTTAAAATAAATACTTTAAGCTCTGTTTAACCACGATCACCTTTTTTTACTTCATTAAGAAATATGAAGAGGTTGAAGGTGCTTGAGCTCATTAATCTAGGTAAAACATGGTAATTAAGTCTTTATAGGCAATTAAACCCATTGCTGATCTTGGGCCAATATATTTATAGGTGTCAGTCATGTAGTCAATATCGACTATGCCTATTTTTATTGGTCTAATCCCTAGAGTAACCTTTTATCACATCAATTTGTCTTAACTTGTTCCTTTGTTGCATATAAAATCATTTTAAGAACATAAAGCAAAATAAAGAATCTGGTTAGAAATTTTAACGATTTATCAATGAGCATATGACATGAGTTCAGAACTAATTATTGCATTATCCGCTTTTGCCTTGGTTTCATCTATTACCCCGGGTCCTAATAATTTAATGCTAATGTCATCAGGGGCAACTTTTGGTTTTAAGCGCACTATTCCCACTATGTTTGGGGTAGGGATAGGTTTCGTATTTATGCTGCTAATGGTCGGTATTGGACTAGTACAGTTATTTGATAGCTACCCAATAACCTATCAAATATTAAAAGTTTTTAGCATAAGTTACATTTTTTATTTAGCCTTTAAAATTGCGACATCTTTGGCACCTGAAAACAGCCATAATAAAAATACTAAGCCATTCTCATTTTTCCAAGCCGCATTATTTCAATGGGTTAATCCAAAAACTTGGACAATGGCGCTAACGGCAATGAGCGTCTATTCACCGACACGTGATCTTGATGCTATTTTGCTGATTACCATAGTTTTTGGTTTAGTGAACATACCCTGTGCAAGTGTATGGATAATACTAGGGCAAAAATTACGTATACTATTAAAAAATAATAGTCATTTACGTCTATTTAATCTGGCGATGGCGGCTTTATTACTGATGTCGATTTATCCCGTGTTACTTAAATAATTTGATCAGTTAGGCGCACCATTTAATTATTTGTTGAAATAACATGTCAAAAGGTGCAGGCTAAATAACAACTAAAGCACGTAAAGGAAAAAAGATGTCAAACAGTAACGTAAGTAGAAATACAGTAGATATTGACCCCGCGAAAATGGGTAAACATATGATTAAAATACTAGTGGGCCTTGTTGTTGTTGGTATAGCTTGGTCAGCGCTGTATACCATTGATGAAGGTCACGTCGGGATAGTTAAACGTTTTGGTGAGGCTACTACTCAAGTAAGCCCAGGTTTACATTATAAAATTCCGATTGCTGACACGGTCAATGAATTAGAAATTCGTACTCGGAAGAATTCAGAAGCTTTAAAGGCATCAACCTTTGAGCAAATGCCAGTACAAGTGGAAGTATCGGTAAACTGGACCGTTAATCGCTCTGAAGCCTTCGAGTTATATAAAAATTATGGCGGTTTAGATCAATTTGAAAATCGTATTTTAGATCCCCGATTACGCTCTGCAGCAAAAGATGCACTAGCGCGTTTCAAGGCAGAACAAATCATTCAAAATCGTGGGCAAGTTATTTCAAGAATTGAAGACACATTGGCTGATGCCATGGGTGACTTTCCAGTAAAGCTTGATAGCGTCCAAATTGAAAATTTAGTGTTACCCGCTAAATACCTTCAAAGCATCGAGACTAAACAAACGGAGAAAAATTTAGCCGCAGCCGAGAAACACCGATTAGAACGTCAAAAACTTGAAGCTCAACGGGAAGTAAATACCGCAGAAGCACAGCGTGATGCAGAAAAAGCGCGTGCTGATGGTTCCGCTTACGCCATAACCGTTGAAGCCCAAGCACAGGCTGAAGCCATTAGAGTAAAAGGTATTGCTGAAGCTGAGACAATGCAGATAAAATCTAATGCTATAAAAGACAACAAGATATTAGTTGATTACGTAAAAGCTTTACAATGGAATGGTCAAATGCCAACGACTGTTATGGGCGGTGGTCAGGATATTTTATGGAACATGAAAGAAAAATAACGTGCCTGTCCAAGTTTGGTTAAAGAAACTTTAAATTAATGGCCAAGGTATAGAAAATATTTTATATCCCTTGGCCATAAGAATATTAAAGACCAAAAACCAAAAAATCCAAGGAATGAGATGTAGATACCAACGGTCAACTAATTAAAAAGAATATTCCTGCTCAATTAGTATTAATCTCAGCAAACCAACTTATGGATGTCATGGGTATTTCAAGTAGTAAAAAGCGTGATGATTTTGGCCTTCTTTCATGACCCCTGCGATGTTTAACGTATAAAAAATGATAATCTAAGTAAATTTTATGACAGCAGCCTAACTTAAATATAAGGTCATATTAGAGATCTTTGGATTAAAATAATTACATGGCAGTTCACTACCGTTTTATTTGTTATTTAAAAACCAAAGCAACTGTAAAATTGTTTTATCTCACTATTTAAGCATTATAAAGATGCTTTTTTTTACGAAAACTTTATAATCAAATGAATTCGATCAAAGGAGATTTTCATGGGTAATATGGGTATTTGGCAATTGTTAATTCTTGCCGTTATTGTCGTACTATTATTTGGTACTAAAAAACTACGTAATTTAGGTGGTGATTTAGGCTCAGCTATTAAAGGCTTTAAATCAGCGGTTAGTGAAGATAAAGAAAAGCCTAACGATACTCTAACTGATCAATCAGAAGACAGCTCAGCAGAAAAAAATAGAGTAAAAACTGAAGCTAAAGATAAAGATCAGGCATAATTTATGTTTGATATCGGTTTTTGGGAGTTAATGGTCATAGGTATTCTTGGCTTGATTGTTTTAGGACCTGAGCGATTGCCTGTTGCTATCCGTACGATTAGGAGCTGGATTTCTAGTGCGAAAAATTTTAGTGAAGGTGTTAAAACTGAGCTAAAAGAAGAACTACGGGTAAATGAGCTTCATGAGAACCTTAAAAAAGCAGAACAGAGTGACTTAAAAAACTTGAGTCCTGAAGTTGCTGAGTCACTAAAGTCACTCAAAGAAGCTGCTGAAATGGTGACTCGCCCTTATGAAAATTCTGCTAAAAAAAAGACTTTGGTTGATCCCTTAGCTAACAATATCAAAGATAAACCTCCCGTTAATGACGAGCATAAACCAAGTTGATGAGCGAAAAAGCCCAATCAAATTATACTTTATTTGATCACTTATTAGAATTACGTACGCGTTTACTGCATTCGGTACTTGGTGTATTAGTTGTTTTTTGTTCACTGGCGTATTTCGCACAAGATCTTTACCAATATTTAGCCTTGCCTTTGCTTTCAACTATGCCGGAAGGCACACAAATGATAGCAACAGATGTAGCATCACCATTTTTTGCCCCCTTTAAATTAACCATAGTATTGTCGATGTTTATTGCCATGCCCTATATTTTATTTCAAGTTTGGTCGTTTATAGCTCCAGGGCTTTATCGAAATGAAAAACGATTAATTATTCCATTAATGGTGGGTAGCACTCTTTTGTTTTATGGTGGTATTGCTTTTGCTTATTTTGTAGTTTTCCCTGTGGTATTTTCATTTTTTAACTCGGTAGCGCCTGAAGGTGTTACTATTGCAACAGATATTAGCAGTTATTTAGATTTCGTTTTAAAGCTGTTTTTTGCTTTTGGTGTCGCATTTGAGATTCCCATTGTCATCATATTATTATGTTGGACTGGGGTTACAGATACCGATAGTTTGAGAAAAAAACGCCCATATGTCATTGTCGGTGCATTTTTTATTGGTATGTTATTAACGCCACCAGATATTATTTCACAAACAATGCTGGCGGTTCCTATGTTGTTATTATTTGAAATAGGGTTAATATTGGCTTCTTTTTATACTAAAAAAGACAATGAAATTGAATCAACGACTGACAATGGAAGGTAAGTGATTGATATTGGAGTTAACTTCACCAATAAAAGATTTGATAAAGACCGATCAGATGTTATTGAACGCGCCAAAAAAAATGAGATCAGTGCTTTTTTGGTGACGGGAACAAACATTGAAGAAAGTAAAAAAGCCTTAAAATTATGCCAACAATTCCCCGATTATCTTAGTTGTACTGCAGGCGTTCATCCGCACGATGCGGATAATGTTAGTGCTAATTATCTTGAAGAAATAACTCAACTTGCACGTCATTACCACGTTAAAGCCATTGGTGAATGTGGTTTAGATTTCAATCGTAATTTTTCGACTCCTGAGCAACAGTTAAAGGTCTTTCAACAACAAGTTGACCTTGCCATAGGCCTTGATCTCCCCTTATTTTTGCATCAAAGAGATGCTTTTGAACCTTGGTTTGAGTTATTAAAACCAGCATTAGGAAAAGTCCCTGCTATGGTGACCCATTGTTTTACCGGCAATAAAAAAGAGTTAGAACGTTGTTTAGCGGCTGATATGTACATTGGTATTACTGGTTGGCTTTGTGATGAAAGGCGGGGTCTAGAATTAAGGAATATTATTAAACATATTCCTCTAAATCGCTTAATGATTGAAACTGATGCACCTTATCTCACACCCCGAAATATTCGACCAAAACCCAAAAGTAGCCGTAATGAACCCTCATATCTTTCCTATGTTGTTCAAACCTATGCAGAGCTAACAGGATTATCATCACAGGTAATTATTCAACACAGTACCCTCAATGCTCAAAAAGTTTTTAATTTGCCAATGAGACAAGAAGGCACTTAACTAAACATATAAAGAACTATTTTAAATTAGTTAAGGGTAAAACTGTTCTTAGCTTGCAAGTCACTAATCAAGTCAAATTTTAAATCATTTTTCCACGGCAAACGATAGAGCTAAATATAGCTTTACAAGAGCACGAGTATTATAATCGTGCTCTTAAATTAATATTTATGGCATTACCCATTAGGAGCAATTAAATGACGCACGCCACGGCTAACACCTTTGGACAATATCCAGCAAGAAGAATGCGCCGAATGCGTAAAGATGACTTTACCCGCCGTTTAATGGCTGAGAATCAATTAACCGTTAATGATTTAATCTATCCAGTATTTGTACTTGAAGGCGAAAATCAACGTGAAGCTATCGCTTCTATGCCCGGAGTTGAGCGAAAAAGTATTGATTTATTACTAGAAGAAGCACAGGAATTGGTCGATCTACGTATTCCTGCAGTAGCTATTTTTCCTGTTACCCCCAGTAATAAAAAATCGTTAATGGCAGAGGAAGCTTATAATCCTAATGGTTTAGCACAGCGAACAGTTCGTGCGTTAAAAGCAAAATTTCCACAATTAGCAGTGATTACTGATGTCGCTCTTGACCCTTTCACTACACACGGACAAGATGGAATTTTAAGTGAAAGTGATACGAATAAAGCGGGTCCTAACAATTACGTCCTTAATGATGTAACTAAAGAAATTCTCGTGAAACAAGCACTCTCTCATGCCCAAGCGGGTGCAGATATTGTAGCACCATCAGATATGATGGACGGTAGAGTAGGAGCTATTCGAGAGGGCTTAGAAGAAAAAGGTTTTGTTAATACCAAAATTTTAGCCTACTCGGCAAAGTACGCGTCTAATTACTACGGACCATTTCGTGATGCGGTCGGTTCTGCAGGTAATATTAAAGGAGGAAACAAACATACCTATCAAATGGACCCAGCAAATAGTGATGAAGCTCTGCATGAAGTTGCACAAGATATTGCTGAAGGTGCTGATATGGTGATGGTTAAACCTGGTATGCCCTATTTAGATATCGTACGACGGGTAAAAGACACCTTTAAAGTGCCGACTTATGCTTATCAAGTGAGTGGTGAATATGCCATGCACATAGCGGCCATTCAAAATGGTTGGTTAGCGGAAAAACCTTGTGTAATGGAGGGGTTATTAGCGTTTAAGCGTGCCGGCGCTGACGGTATATTAACTTACTTTGCTAAACAGGTAGCAAAGTGGCTAAAAGAAGATCAAATTCAATAGAATTCTAATTTATACTGACAGTGTGAATTTAACTGAGGAGGTTAATCCACCACTAGATTTAAAGTATATTTGACATTTGGACTAGATATATAAGCGGTTATTTGAGTTGGTATTGTCGCTCCTAGAATCGCTTTGTTTCTTAATAGCCTGTAATAAAGAAAGAATATCAGAGACTTTATTTATAAATACCAATTAATAATATGCCGCTAGTCTACCCTAAAACCAGGCAATAGAGACGAATACTTAAGTGAGTAAACAATAATCATTGCTTATCTTTTTTGTAAGTTTACATTGAATGAATAGCGTTAGTTATTCTGCGCTTTTTTTACCGCATTTTCTAAAGTCATACCTGTAAAGTCAGGACCAATAAATAAACGGCCGCTTTTTTTGTCGTCAACAAACACTGAAACTGCAACACCGGGAACGCTATCTTTAACATCGTTAGGCGCATCAGATCCGCCTAAGTCGGTACGACACCATCCAGGATCAGTTAAATTGATCATGACATTTGTCCCTTCAACCTTGGTACCTAAATCTTGAGTGAATTTATCAAGCGCGGCCTTACTTGCAGAATAAGCAGCCTGCTCTGGCTGATCTTTGATACCGCTTGTGGTATTTATAATCCGACCAAATCCTTTACTCATCATCTTTGGTAAAAAGTGATAACATATTGTGGTCACAGCGATTAAATTAATTTTAAAACTAATATCGAAATCTTCTATTGGGGTGTTAATAAAATCATCCCTATAAGTAACTTGAATACCGGCATTATTGAAAACAAAATCAACATCTATTCTAAGATCATCAATAGCTTTTAACATTGCTTTCACTTCAGGAGCTTTAGATAATTCTGCCTGAACATTTATTGCATCCACACCTAATGCTTTAACTTCATTTAGGATCTTTTCTGAATTTGATTTACTTCTACTATGCAGTATTAAGTTACAACCTCTTGCCGCCATAAATAATGCTAATTCATATCCCACTCCTCTGCTTGCCCCTGTTATAAGCGCCCATTTATCTTTAACAATAACCATCTTTTTTTTCCTAAGTATTCGCATATTAATATCAATCTGTTGATATTATACAATGTAATGACATGAAGATTTAAAGCCATTTTGTGTAGATTTTTCTTTGCGTGCTATCGGAAGAGCACAATACGCTAGCCATTGTTATGTGTTATGCAGAGTGCTCAAGTCACATCGGTTTAAAGCGATTGAATAATCAGAGAAAAGCCAATGATTTGCAGATGTTGATTTTCTTGTCTCAGCTCGTCAACAATAAGTGGATGAGCAGTTAACCAAGATTTTGGTAGGGATAATTCAATAGTTTGATGGATGAGTTTGGTTTGGTAACAGGGTAGGACATCATCCTTACGACGATGACATAAAATTACCGCTAAACGGAGTATAATTAATAAATAGCGTGTTGTTTTAGCGTCAACTGCTGTTTGCTCAGTTAATAACGCTAAGTTAATATCACCTTTATATAGCTGTATAAAGGTTGCTAAGAGTTGCCGCTCAGCTTGGCTAAAACCAGGTAAGTCAGCATTGTTGACTATATAAGCACCGTGCTGTTGATGGTTTTTATATTCGAGTAATAAGCCAATTTCAAGCAAGGCGCAGCTGGCAGTTAATAATTTATAGCCATTATCTTTTTTAAGTGAGCTGTAACCGGCTAATTGGTCGAATAAATTGTGGACCTGTGAAGTAATACGTTTTGCATGTTTCTGATCAATATGAAAACGCTCTATCAATGAAGCAAGCGTCCGTTTCCTGATACTAAGTTGACGCATATTAGGTAACATTTCATAAAGTAAACCTTCACGTAATGCTCCGCTTGATAGTTGTAGTGATCTAATAGAAAAACAGTCAAAAATTGCGATTAAGATAGCTAAACCACTAGGAAATACTGGGATGCGATCGCTAGTGAGGCCATTAATGGTAATAGCATCAAAATGCTTAAAATCGAGTAATTGGCTTTGAAGCTCTTGTAAAAAATCAGCGGTGATAATGGCAGGTTTATGATGGGAGTACAAAATTTCAGATAGGGCTTGCATAATACCTGAAGCGCCAAATACTGTTTGCCAACCAATTTTCTGATAGTTTGTTACTAACGGGATAATTTGTTGCTTTGCAGCTAAAACTGCCTGGTTAAAATTATTTTCTGATAGTTGCCCTCCGACAAAGAATTTTTCTTTAAAAGTGACACAGCCGATGTTTAAACTGGTTACAATTTCAGCATCAAAAAAATTACCAACAATTATTTCAGTACTCGCCCCACCAATATCTAAAACTAAACGATGATCAACACTGCAAGAAGTGTGGGCAACACCCAAATAAATTTGTTTAGCTTCTTGCTCTCCCGTGAGTAGTGATACTTTTTGGCCAAGAATTTTTTCAGCACGGCTAAGGAAGTCATCAGCGTTGGTCGCAATTCTGAGGGTGGCTGTTGCTACAATGCGAATGTTTTTTTCGGGAATATCCTGCAAGCGTTCAGCAAAAAAGCTTAAACATTCTTCACCCCGCGCAATTGCGGCATTATTTAAGCGATTATTTTTATCTAGACCTGAGGCCAAACGTACTTTACGTTTGACCTTGTCGACTACTTGCACGCTATCTTCTAATAAGCGAGTGATCAGCATATGAAAACTATTTGAGCCTAAGTCTATAACGGCAAATAGTGGTAACTCTGATACAACTCTTTTATCGTCGATAACGCTTTTAGTCACGTAATAATACCTTAGGCTTTACGCCCGCGGTATTGACCACCACCGCTGCGGTTACGGGTATTGTTACCTTGTCGATTACCATTAGGTTTATGTCGGCGTTGACGTGGTTTAGGTTTCGGTAAATCAATTAACAATGCATCAGGATCGTACTTACTGACAGGTAATAAGTGATCTATATACTCTTCAATGGCGGGTAAATTAAAGACCGAATCTTCACAAGCAAAACTGATTGCGTGGCCTGATGCACCCGCACGGCCAGTACGACCTATACGATGAACATAATCTTCACAATCATCAGGTAAGTCATAGTTAAAAACATGTGTAACACTAGGGATATGTAAACCACGTGCGGCGACGTCAGTAGCGACTAATATATCAAGAGCACCACTAGTAAAGTCTTCCAATATTTTAAGACGTTTCTTTTGAATAACGTCACCAGTTAATAAACCAACACGAATTTTATCCGCAGACAAATGGTCAAAAACTTTTTCACAAACATGTTTAGTATTAGCGAAGATAATAGCTTTTTCTGGCCATTCTTCTTCAATAATAGTTTGCAATAGTCCCATTTTATCTTCGTTTGATGGATAAAATAATTCTTCTGAAATCCGTTTGTTGGTTTTTTGTTCTGGTGCAACTTCAACGCTTTCTGGGTCATCCATATGTTCAAAAGCAAGCTCTTTAACACGAAATGATAAAGTCGCTGAAAATAACATGCTTAAACGTTCAGCCGCAGGTGGCATTTTTCTGAACATGTAACGGATATCTTTAATAAAGCCTAAATCAAACATTCGGTCAGCTTCATCAAGCACGATAACTTCAATATTAGTGAGGTTGTAGATGTCTTGTTTTAAATAATCAATCAATCGACCACAAGTGCCAATTAATATATCGACACCATTTTGTAATTCTTGGCGTTGACTTTCATAACCTTCGCCCCCATAAACTATGCCAAGACGTAATCCAGTGCTTTTTGCCATTTCAATGGCATCGCGATGAATTTGTATTGCAAGTTCACGGGTGGGTGCCATGATTAAGGCGCGAGGTTGGTTATGATCTGGTTTAGGTTTTTGCAGTAAATGGTGAAATGTGGCTGCTAAAAAGGCGATGGTTTTACCCTCACCTGTTTGAGCTTGACCTGCTATATCGGTACCTTTTAAAAGTATCGGTAATGATTTCGCCTGAATAGACGTGCAATGATGAAAGCCCATGGCTTCTAATCCGGTGACTACTTGCGGAGCAAGATTTAGGTCGGCGAATTTTATTTCAGTTAAGTGTGTTTGTTTCATAAGAGCTAGCTTAACAGGTATCTTTAAAAAACGGTATCGAATATATAATGATGAGGTTATACTCTCGTTAATTTAATAACTTTAGGCAATTATGACAGCCTCAACGGAGAATATAATGAACGATAAAATTATCCAACTTACCGATGACAGTTTTGAAGCTGACGTTCTAAATGCGTCAGGTCTAGTCTTAGTAGACTTTTGGGCTGAGTGGTGTGGACCATGTAAAATGATTGCACCAATTTTGGATGATATTGCTGATGAATATCAAGGGCAAGTAACTATTGGTAAATTAAATATTGATACAAATTCAACTACACCACCTAAATATGGTGTTCGTGGTATCCCAACGCTACTATTATTCAAAGATGGTACTTTAGCTGATACTAAAGTAGGTGCGTTATCAAAAACTCAATTGAAAGAATTTTTAGATAAAAACATTTAATCGACTCTATATAATAAAAAGAACAAAGGTTCAATAAATAGTTATTTGGGCCTTTGTTATCTTATAAATAGTAGCATTAAGCGATTTTAAGGGTGAAAAATAAGCGATTGTGCGATAAAAATACAAGCTGCTTACTTTACGAGACCACTATTTAGTGCTAAATTTAGCTCCTCGAAGAAAATACACATAAAGACACATCAACATTTCTACTCCTGCTTTTTTATATTGTCATCTGACAAGACAACAACATTAGACCAAATATGTTTAAGAACTCCACTATGAACCTTACCGAACTAAAAGAAAAATCCATTAGCGAATTAGTTGCATTAGCTGAATCAATGAAGCTAGAGCACCTTGCTAGAACCCGTAAACAAGACATTATTTTTGCTATATTAAAAGCGCATGCTAAAAGCGGCGAAGATATCTTTGGCAGCGGCGTGTTAGAAATTCTCCAAGATGGTTTTGGTTTTTTGCGTTCGTCAGACTCATCATATTTAGCAGGGCCTGATGATATTTATGTATCACCAAGTCAAATCCGACGATTTAGCATGCGGACCGGCGATACGATTCAAGGTAAAATTCGCCCACCGAAAGATGGTGAACGTTACTTTGCCTTATTAAAAGTTGCTGAAGTTAACTTTGACCGACCTGAAAACTCTCGTAATAAAATATTATTTGAAAATTTAACACCAATTCATCCAACTGACCGATTTACCATGCAACGTGGTAATGGTTCGACGGAAGACATTACAGCGCGTGTTTTAGATTTAGCTTCACCAATAGGTAAAGGTCAACGTGGTTTGATTGTTGCGCCGCCAAAGGCAGGTAAAACATTATTACTACAAAATATTGCGCAAAGTATTGCTCATAACCATCCCGATGCCGAATTAATGGTATTACTTATTGATGAACGTCCTGAAGAAGTTACAGAGATGCGTCGATTAGTTAAGGGTGAAGTTATTGCTTCTACCTTTGATGAACCAGCTAATCGTCATGTCCAAGTTGCTGAAATGGTAATTGAAAAAGCCAAACGTTTAGTTGAACATAAAAAAGATGTGGTTATTTTACTCGACTCGATTACTCGTTTAGCCCGTGCATACAATACCGTTATCCCTTCATCAGGTAAAATATTAACCGGTGGTATTGACGCCAATGCCTTGCATCGTCCAAAGCGCTTTTTTGGTGCAGCACGTAATATTGAAGAAGGTGGTAGTTTAACTATTATTGCAACAGCGTTAATAGAGACCGGCTCTAAAATGGATGAAGTTATCTATGAAGAATTCAAAGGTACAGGTAATATGGAGCTACACTTGTCTCGTAAAGCTTCTGAAAAGCGTGTTTTTCCAGCTATCCATATTAATCGCAGTGGTACACGTCGTGAAGAGTTAATCACTAAGCCTGATGAGCTGCAAAAAATGTGGATTTTACGTAAGATTGTTCACGAAATGGATGAAGTTGCTGCGATAGAGTTCTTAATTGATAAATTAGCGATGACTAAAACTAACAATGAATTTTTTGATTCAATGAAACGTAAGTAGTCATATATGTTATTAATAGAAACCAGTCATTGTGGCTGGTTTTTGTTTTTAAGGAACAAAGTTTTTCTCAGTGTGAGTCACTTTTTTATTAAAAAGAGTGTTATCAGCAAACGATGAGATGCAGTTATTCTTACTAAGAAATAAGTTTATTTATGAAATATAGTGATTTAAGAGACTTTATTAACCAGTTAGAAAAAATGGGTCAACTAAAGCGTATCAGCCAACCGATTTCTACTGAATTAGCGATGACTGAAATTAGTGACCGTACATTACGTGCTAAAGGTCCTGCGTTATTATTTGAACGTCCTATAGGTAAAGATGGCGTTGAAAGCTCTATTCCAGTGTTAACCAATTTATTTGGTACACCAGAGCGTGTTGCCTTGGCTATGGGCCAATCAGACGTTGAGGCACTTCGTGATGTTGGCAAACTATTAGCCATGTTAAAAGAGCCTGAACCACCCTCAGGCTTTCGTGATGCCCTCAGTAAATTGCCTATCTATAAGCAAGTGCTTAATATGCCAACCAAGTTGCTAAAAAAAGCAGTTTGTCAGCAACAAATTTTTACTGGTGATGAGGTCGACTTAACTCAATATCCTATTCAAACTTGCTGGCCAGGAGATGTTGCGCCTTTGATCACTTGGGGCTTAACGGTGACAAGAGGCCCACATAAAGAAAGACAAAATTTAGGTATTTACCGCCAGCAGTTACTAGGTAAAAACAAGGTTATTATGCGTTGGCTTTCTCATCGTGGCGGAGCATTGGACTTTCAAGAGTTTAAGAAAACTAATCCAGGCGAAAATTATCCTGTCTCTGTTGCTTTAGGTGCAGACCCAGCGACTACTTTAGGAGCCGTTACTCCAGTACCAGATACTTTATCTGAATATGCCTTTGCAGGATTATTGCGCGGCAGTAAAACTGAAGTGGTCAAATGTATTAGCAATGAGTTAGAAGTACCTGCCTCAGCAGAGATTATTTTGGAAGGCTATCTTGACCCCAATGAATTAGCACCTGAAGGGCCTTACGGCGATCATACGGGTTACTACAATGAAGTTGATGATTTTCCTGTTTTTACTGTTACTCATATAACACAGCGTAAAAATCCGATCTATCATAGTACCTACACCGGTCGTCCACCAGATGAGCCTGCGATTTTAGGTGTAGCTCTCAATGAAGTATTTGTCCCAATTTTACAAAAACAGTTCCCTGAGATCCAAGACTTCTATCTTCCACCTGAAGGGTGTTCGTATCGTTTAGCTGTCGTTACTATTAAAAAGCAGTATGCTGGGCATGCTAAACGCGTAATGATGGGCGTCTGGTCATACTTACGTCAATTTATGTACACCAAATTTGTTATTGTTTGTGATGATGATATTAATGCGAGGGATTGGGAAGACGTTATTTGGGCTATGACCACGCGAATGGATCCAAGTCGTGACACGGTACTAATTGAAAATACGCCGATTGATTACCTAGACTTTGCTTCACCTGTTTCTGGTTTAGGCTCAAAAATGGGGTTAGATGCCACTAATAAATGGCCTGGTGAAACAACTAGGGATTGGGGTGAGCCAATTACAATGACCGAAGAGGTCAAATCTCAAGTCGATGCGTTATGGGATGATCTCGGCATCTTCAAATAATTAGCTATGGTCAGTTACTAGATGATTAAGCTGATCAGTGTTGCAGTATAAGTTAAGGTTTTTAAAAAAATGAATATTATAAATTGTCAGGTTCACTCGATTACGTCACTAACAACACATGTATATAAAGTGTTGCTTAAGCCTGATCAAGCCGTTGATTTTATTCCTGGCCAGTATTTAAATTTTGTCATGAGCGATGACGACAAACGTCCATTTTCAATTGCGAGTTCACCGAATTCAGAGTTTATTGAGCTACAAATTGGTGCTTTTGGTGCCGATAGTTATCCGATGCAAGTAATTGAAAAAATCAGATCTAATGATACAGTTACCATCGAAATACCCTTAGGCAATGCGCAATTAATAACGGCCAGTGATCGACCATTATTATTAATGGCCGGTGGTACAGGTTTCTCTTATATCAAATCAATGTTTGAATATTTAGCAGAACAAAAAAGTACTCGACCAGTTATGGTTTATTGGGGTTTACGTGAGCCAAGTGCTTGTTATGAGTTAGCTGAAACTGCGGCAATAGTCGCTAAATTACCACATGCTAACTTTATTCCAGTTGTTGAGACACCTGATGAAAACTGGCAAGGTCGAACTGGTTTGGTTCATCAAGCAGTAATGCATGACATTATTAGTTTAGCACCCTATGATATTTATCTGGCTGGCCGTTTTGAAATGATAAGTCTAGTAAGAAGTGATTTTGTTAAACATGGTGCATCATTAGAGCACATGTATGCTGATGCTTTTGCCTTTATTTAATGTTGGGTTAATTTTTAACTTTGGATTTCAAGAAGTAAACTATGTTTATTTATTTCATAGACATAGTTTACTGATATACATCAGGGTTCAATAATTAGGCTATATTTAAGTTATTGTACATTACCCCAAGGGTTAGCTGGACTGCTATTTCTAGCTCGAGCATTACTCGCCCGTTTTTGTCGTAACCGTTCAGCGTCCGGTAAGCTTAACTCAGCAGGTAGGCCAATTTTATCATGTGCTGGTACTATGCGATCGCGAGGGGGTAATTGAAATTGTTCATCATCTGCCCTTGGTAAGCCTTTATATTGATACATATAAAAGCCTTCTACCTTTTCTTGAGCCCAATCTGTTTTTCTAAGAAATTTAAGACTTGATAAAGTACTGACATTGGTTTTAAAACAATTTAGATTTAAATAAGCATAGAGAATCTCCCAGCCATAATGATCGACCAATTCATTTAATACTTGCTCTAATTTAATGCCATGTAATGGATTATTTTTGTATATATCTTCTGAGCTCATGCTAATACCAATAAGGTTAATGTTTAAAAGTAAATCCAATCAATTATAAATTCTGCTTAGCCGTATAGATAGTTTTATTATCAAAAGATTGAGTCATCTAACTAATTGGTTGACCAAATTAACTAGGTACAACGATAGTGTTAATTTGAAAAAACAATACGTTATAGCAAGATTATTTTCAGTTAAAATGAGATGTCATGGCCATTAAACTTTTCATTTTCAACAAACTCGTTTCATCATCAAGCATCGGACAGTACTCACTTTGATCCAATCATGTAATATGCCATGAAAACTTACATGTTATGCGATATTTCGCTTTAGTTTTGATTGCTGATCCCCTAGAATGATTGCTCAAATAATGAAGTGAAAATTGCTCTGTTGTTTTATATACCCAAGTCACTTTAAATTTTATGAAGTGCTTTAGGTATATAATTTAATTTTATCTCACCACCTAGGAGTGTTTTGGCTATGACCGCTTTAGAAAACTCGATTGATTTATCTCAATACGGCATTAATAACGTAAAAGAAGTTGTTTATAACCCTTCGTACGAATTACTTTTTGCTGAAGAAACTAAAGCAAGTCTAACAGGTTTTGATAAAGGCGTAGAGACAGAACTCGGAGCGGTAAACGTTGATACAGGTATTTTTACCGGTCGCTCACCTAAAGATAAATATATTGTTTGTGACGATATAACCCGCGATAGTGTTTGGTGGTCAGATCAAGGTAAAAATGACAACAAAGCGATGAGCCCAGAAACTTGGGATCACTTGAAGGGGTTAGTTGCTTCACAACTTTCGGATCAGAGACTATTCGTTGTTGATACTTTTTGTGGTGCGGATAAAGCAACTCGTTTAAAAGTTCGCTTTATTACTCAAGTGGCCTGGCAAGCGCATTTTGTTAAAAACATGTTCATTCGTCCAAGTGATGAAGACTTAAAAGATTATAAGCCAGATTTTATCGTAATGAATGGTGCAAAAACGGTAAATGATAAGTGGCAAGAACAAGGTTTAAATTCAGAGAATTTTGTTGCTTTTAACTTAACTGAAAAAATTCAGCTCATCGGTGGTACTTGGTACGGTGGCGAAATGAAGAAAGGTATGTTCTCGATGATGAATTACTATCTTCCGCTTCAAGGTATCGCTTCAATGCATTGCAGTGCTAATGTTGGTAAAGATGGTGACACAGCTATTTTCTTCGGTCTTTCAGGTACAGGTAAGACAACTCTTTCTACTGATCCTAAACGTCAACTAATTGGCGATGACGAACACGGTTGGGATGATAATGGTATCTTCAACTTTGAAGGCGGTTGTTATGCAAAAACTATTAACCTTAGTAAAGAAAATGAACCTGATATTTACAACGCTATTCGTCGTAATGCCTTATTAGAAAACGTAACAGTTGATGCTAAGGGTAAAATCGATTTTGATGATAATTCAACTACTGAAAATACTCGAGTATCTTATCCTATTGATCACATAGACAATATTGTTAAGCCGGTTTCACGTGCAGGTCATGCTAAAAAGGTTATCTTTTTAACGGCTGATGCCTTTGGTGTATTACCTCCAGTTGCTAAGTTAACTCCTAAGCAAACAGAATATTACTTCTTATCAGGTTTTACCGCTAAATTAGCAGGTACTGAACGTGGTATTACCGAACCGACGCCAACTTTCTCAAGCTGTTTTGGTGCCGCATTCTTGAGCTTACATCCAACTCAATATGCAGAGGTTTTGAATAAACGTATGGCTAAAGTTGGTGCAGAAGCATACTTAGTTAATACTGGTTGGAATGGCACAGGTAAGCGTATCTCGATTAAAGCGACTCGTGCGATTATTGACGCGATTTTAGACGGTTCAATTGATGATGCTGAAACAACGGTTATTCCAATGTTTAACTTAGCCGTACCCAAGACTATTGAAGGTGTTGAAGGAGATATTCTTGATCCTAGAAACACTTACCAAGATAAAACTGAATGGCAAAGTAAAGCGGTAGATTTAGCCAATCGCTTTGTTAATAATTTTGAAAAATTTACTGATACTGATAACGGTAAAGCTTTAGTTGTTGCTGGTCCACAACTTTAGCCATTAGCTTTAAACAATAAAATAAAAAACCCAGTGAATAAATTCAGTGGGTTTTTTGTCTCTGATTTACAGGAATTGGGCGACAAAGCCAACGACGATGGTATTATCTATCTTCTTTTAATCGGTAAACAAACCTGAGCTTCTAAGCCACCTTCTTTGTGGTTTGACAAAACAACATTACCACCATGGCTATTGACTATACGTTTGATAATCGCCAGACCTAAACCACTTCCTTCACCACCTCTTGCTTTATCGCCCTGAGTGAAAGGGTGAAATAAACTTTCAATATCTTCTTCGGGAATGCCATCGCCATTATCTTTAATAATAAAATAAACATAGCCTTTTTCGCTGTCTACGCCTGACGTTAATTCAATGTCACCGTCGCTATAACGAAGTGCATTTTGAATTAAATTGGCGACAACACGTTTAATGGCGATGTGTTTTAACGGAATCTTAGGGCAACGAGTGCCGCTAAAAATAACGTTTCTATTATGAGGTTTTTCTACATTCACGACGTCTTCAATTAAGGTGTTAATATCATCTAACTCGAAAACGTCTTGATTATCGTTACGAATATAATCAATAAATTGATCTATGATGCTGTTCATGTCGTCAATATCGTATTCAATGCCTTCACGAAGAGAATCATCCAATTCAGACATCATTTCAGTCGCTAAGCGTATACGAGTTAATGGCGTACGTAAGTCATGTGATATACCAGCCATTAATAGATTTCTATCTTCTTCAAGCTGTTGAATACCACTAGACATATGATTAAATGCTTGAGTTACCGCCATGATTTCAGTCGTACCACATTCAATTAAGGGGTTGGGGAAATTACCTTTGGCGACATCTTCTGCAGCTAATTGGAGTGATTTTAATGGTCTGTTTAATTGACGAACAAATAACCAACCACCACCAACACTTAACACACCAATAATAACTAAAAAGAATATCAGCGGAGAGAAATTTTCATCTTCTAAACCTAATAGCGGTATTTTAACCCAAAGATTAGGCGCCTGAGGTGGGCGTATCCAAAAAAGGAATTCATTTGACTGTGAAATACGGACTTCAGCAGGACCACCAAGCAACTCTGACATTTCATCAGAGCGATACTTATAATACCGGGCATCTGCAAGACCTATTTGCATCGCATCTTTCTCACGATAGACACCAATACCTGTTTCACGGTGAAATTCTTCCACCATTTTACGGCTAAATCTAGCGTCTGTGACATCAATAAATACTACTTTGACTTGTTTTGCAAGTAGCTGATTTATTTGTTGCGAATTAGGCTGTATGACATAAATTGCGATGGAAATGTAGGTAACGACTTGATTAATTAATAGTAATAGGCCGATTAAGAGTACAGTTTGGCCAAAGGCACTGTTTGGCAATATCTTCATTTCATGTCAACCTACTTCGGTGGCACCAATACCATCAGGGACAAAGACATAACCGAGTCCCCAAACGGTTTGAATATAACGAGGTTTAGTGGCATCTACTTCTAACATTCTTCGTAAACGGGAAACTTGCACATCAATACTGCGCTCTAATGCCGAATAATCTCTACCACGAGCTAAGTTCATCAACTTGTCTCTTGATAAGGGTTCTCTAGGATGGGTAGTTAATGCCTTTAAAACTGCAAACTCACCGCTAGTGAGTGGTATGTTGACATCATCTTTAACCATTTCACGAGTGGCTAAATTTAACTTATATTCACCAAAAGTAATAATGCTTTCTGCTAACGAAGGTGCGCCCGGTGCTTCTTGAACTCTGCGGCGTAAAACAGCTTTAATACGTGCTAATAATTCACGGGGGTTAAAAGGTTTTGGCATATAGTCATCAGCACCAATTTCAAGGCCAATTATACGGTCAACTTCATCACCTTTAGCTGTTAGCATAACAATTGGAATATTATTATTTTGCTGGCGCAGTCTACGGCAAATAGATAAGCCGTCTTCACCAGGTAACATTAAATCTAAGACTAACAGATGAAAGTTTTCGCGCTCAAGTAAACGGTCCATTTGCTCAGAGCCTGCTGCACTTCGAACGGCAAATCCTTGCTCCACTAAATAACGCTCAAGTAACGAGCGTAAGCGAACGTCATCATCAACGACTAATATTTTGATTGTTTCTTGCACCATAGCCAATATTTCACTGTTAACTAATTTAATCAAACTATAAGACATCTTTTATTAAAAATACAAAAATACCTACTCAAATATCGAAGTTAAATGTTACAAGATATGAACTAAATGGTCTATATATTCCCTTTTTTATATAATTATCGTCTAATTATGAAACATTTTCAGCGTTGATTGGCCAATAACTGAAAATGACAAACTACTTATGGAAATAATGTGCGAGAATGTTTATATGAAAATTTGGATTCATTTTATTAAATCGCCCATTCGTTACACTCGCATTACCCATAAACGTGGTAAGTTGAAGCTAAAACGTCAAATGCTAGGTATCAAACTTGCTCTTGCCCAAGAGCGAAGTGAAACAAAAGAAATGCTCAATACTTATCGTAAATATACCAGGAGGAAAGCGAGCCGTGACGATATGTTAGTGGCGAATAAACAGTTTTTTGATTTATTAAAGGGGTTAGGCATTGGTGTTTTTGCGTTGTTACCTTTTGCTCCAATAACTATTCCAGTGGTCATCAAGGTTGGTCGTTGGGTAGGGGTTGAGATATTACCTAGCTCATTTGCTGACATAGATAATTTAAAGAAAAAGAGTAAAAAAAATTAGTGTGAAAAATATCTACTGCATAGTTTAGATACCGCAGACTTCATACCAAAGTTCTATTTTAGGTAATTAATGGCTTGAGCATTTACACACCGGGTGAAGCTTTGTTGGCGCTCTTCTCTTGATAGTGACAATATAGCCTTGCTAACTAAAAGTATTTTTATTTTTCGTTCCTCTTCAGCAAGACCACTTAATTGTTGATGAAAACAACCTAACAGGCCAAAGTTTAGCGCTTGATCAGATTGTATTTCATCATCTCCCAGACAGCGTATTAATTTATTAGCCAGTTCATTTTTATTTTTTTTAGTGACTAAATCTTCGAGAGGAAGACTAATAGGGTCAACCTTTCTAACTTCATTACATGAAAAATACATATCAGCAACAGCAACAATAGGAATGAGTTTTTGATGTTGTTCGCTAAATTGATCATTTAGCCATTGCTGGTGACTTGAATCTATCTGTTGGGCATAACTGTTAGAAGCGTTAAATATAAAAACGCATAAAAAGATAGCCAAGCGAGTGTGCGAACTCGTATATTTTTTTAATACTTTATTATCAAGGTTTATCGTCATATCAATTCTTTTTAAATAGTATTTGTTTGATTATAAACTGGTTCGCTGGTGACTCTTCTAAATATAGTGACAGAGATCGCCGTGATATTATCGCTTTCCTTTAGCGTATCTTAGCCAAATATAAAGACCACTAACAGACAATAATATTAATAAAATCGCTACCACATCCATAACTAAGACGCCGAATCGGCCAAAAAATCGGCCACTGTGGGTATCTACTATAATTCGCTCCCAAGTCAAAAAGTGAGATTTATATTGAGATATTGCTAAAAGTCTTTCTTCGGTTGTAGCTTGGTTTTGGCTTATCCATTTAGGTTCAGCAATAGTCGATATTGGCTGCCAATCAAAAAGCTCACTATCACTTTGGTAATAGCCAGAATCAGTATTGAGAATAATCGTGGCTGAGTCAATATGCATTGCGCTAATATTATTTGGTAAGCCTGAAGTGGAGCCTAGCTTATCAACCAATTCGCCTTCGGGCGTAAATAAAAACAACATTTGTTCAGTTGCCACCACGATAAAATGTTGGAACCTAGCAACACTAATCACAGACTCAGATGCTTCAACTAGTAAGCGGTCTTTTAGCCAAACCAACTCGTTAGTAACTACTAATTGGTTGTTTTGATAGAAATCAATTTTATTAGGTGCTTTTATACCGTAATGATCTTGTAACCAACTAGTACTAACTTTTTGGTGGCTGAGTGACAATAATTCAGTATGGTTAAGAGCAATACCTGAGAGCGATAAGAAAATCAAAAAGAAAGCCGCGATAATACCCAACTTACGATGCCATGCTCGCAAGTGCTGAATAAGACTGATATGCCATGTTTTAGATGATTTGAGCATAGTATTTAATATCTGTAATAGATTGAAAAGATAAATTAATTAAGTGCTAAGGCTTTATTATTTAACCATAAAGACAGTCGAGCTACCTTAGTGAGCGCCCATACTGATAATGTTGCGCCTGTTATACCATCAATATGGCTTGTTAGCCTATTGTCATTAGTTAATTTTGCCAATTTAAATTGTTTAGTGAAAAACTCATGGCGAACTTCATCACCCCTGCTTTCACGATAAACTAATACTTTTAGTTCAGCTATTTGCTTATTTTGAATGTGTACGCCAATAGTAATCGGCTTTTCTTTGCCTATTTCTTCAAGTATCCAAACAGTATTATTTGCTTCTTGCCAATAACGAATGCGTAATCGATTAAACCGATGGTTGAGAATATCGGCAATAATTGTTTTGTCCTCTTTAGTTAACCACAACACTTTAGGTTTAGGGATTTCACCTATGGTATTTTGGATGAACTGCTCAGGACTTTGATAAACCCCTTTAGCAAAACCAAGTGGTGTTAAAAGTAAGAGTAAACATAGAGACAGTAATAATTTATTGATCATACGATTCATTCAAATTCACTATAAGTCAGAAACAACAAAGTAAGTAACATATTTGTATTATTCACTTTTTAATTAACAGGAGTTAGCGTTAATTATTTTTAAAACTGGTAACCAAAACCGACGTTAAATCCTTTTGAGTCTTTAGCTCCACCAAGATTTTCATAATCCGCTTTTAAAACAACACTTTCATGCAAGTAATAGTTAACACCGACACTGGTTGATTTTACTTTCGTTAGGTCATCATTGCCTGCTTCATTATCATATTCAGCATAACGAGCAAATAAACCAAGTTTTTCATTCATTTTATAAGAGGGCTCTACATACCAACCTGTCTGTTCGTCACGGCCTGAAATTTTGGCTTCATCGCCATCAATATCCCAACGGGCATAAAGGGCACGAACAGTAAAGTCTTGTAATTGATAGATAGCATGCGCTTCTAATAATGTGGCATCAGCTTTATCAACTGCAATGGCATCATCGGGGAGGTCTGCACCACCTTGGGTAATATCAGTTTGATATTGTAATGTCGCCGCCAGCTCTAAACCATTAATAGCAGTATATTTAACACGGCCGGTATAGGCTAAATTTTCGGCAGTAGCTTTTGCTACTTTTTGACGGCCACTACGAATATTAGCATCGAGGGTGTTTAAGCCACTCGTAATAGCCCCATCAAGCGCTAATCCACCAGATAATTTATAGTTAATTGTCGCACCTGCTTCCCACCATGTGGCAGGAATAATATTTTTCTCAACACCGTTTCGTTCAACACCATAAAACGTTGGTGGCTCATGAGTTTCATTTAGAATACCTACTGGAATTAAAAACAAACCAACTTTTGAAAATACTTTTTCATTAATGTTGATTTCGACAAAAGCTTGTTCAAGTTCAACTTCACCTGCTTGACCGTCACCAGCAATCGAATGCTCTAATTCAAATTCTGAAAAGAAATGGACATCCTCAGAAAATTCATAACCAAAAAACAAAACAAAACGATGAAAGTCTATCTTGGCCTCTTGATCTTCATAATTATTGTAATGAAGTTCACCATAGCCGCCAATAGAAGTGTTAGAAAAAATACTGCTAGTGTTCGTCATCTCAATTTGGTCAGCCGTCGCTTCTAATCTCTGTTCTGTTTGATCAAGACGTTGTTCCAGTGTTTTCAAAACTTCTTGCTGTTGTTTAATGATGTCACGTAATTCTTGACTTTCATCATTGGCAATAACTGCAGTACTCACAAAAAGGCTAACAATTGCTGATGCGATAAGTGTTTTTTTCATCATAAGGTCCGTAAAGTAAATATATTAATTGAGCTCAGAGTTATAAAGTAATTAAAATAGCGTGCTTACTAAGCTCAGACCATTAAATCACAAACCTAAATGAGAATCAATATCATTTGCATTGTTTTTTTTGTAACTTTTGAACCGTGTATATATTTGGATCAATAGGGCTACTCTTTGAGCAGTAAAATCCAGGCTCTGGCATAGTCGGGTAAGTGTTTATTTGCTTGGTGGTAATCGGTCCAATCGCGATAACTGTCAACTAATAAGTCAAGTTGGAACAAGTTGTTATCAAACGCTCCCCCTTGATCGGCTAATATGCCTAGGCGACTGATAGTTTTTAACTCTTTTGAATTTTTATTACTGACTTGATAGCTGACCATGATTAATTTACCTAATCCCAAGTCAGCGACATTGCCAGCAAAAGTTACGTGCGGCTTAATCGCAATTTTACTTGGTTGATTGTAGCCATAACCCATGATTTCAGGCGTTTCTATAAAGTACCAATAACGCGGTTGTTCACGCTTTCCTATACTATAATCATATGCAATGCCGTTATTTCGATGAACATTAAAATAACGTATTATGCCGTCAACATTCAATACACCAGTACCCTGTAATAACACATCATGAAGGGACTCTTCACTAAGCCAGATAAGTGGTTTAGCTAAATTACTTTCAGCCAATACACCTGAGATTATTTGTTGACGAGTATATTTATAACGGCTTAATTTCGTCTTTTTATGTTCTGCTTGTTTTAGCGTTAAATTTTGTTCATCAAATGGTAGGGCATAAAGTGCTTGGTTATACTTTTGGGTTTGTACTAAGCTACCGTTGAGTAATTTAGTATAATATTTCGTTAAAAACACCTCATTTGCAGGGATATTATTTAACATGCGCATTTTTATGGTGTTGCTGCTTTTGTTAGCAATGGCATTTGCGTAGGTTTTATCTGGTGTCCAACGATAAAAGTCAAAGTTTTTTAATAAATAATCTATATTGTTAAGTCGACTTGGTTGATTAGTTTGACGGTCTTCTTGGTTGATTTTACAAATGAAGGCTAAGGAGTTTTTGACACGATCTACTGTTAAATTTTCAGTAATAATCTTACCAGCATGTACAGCAAAACTGTCTTCAGGGTATGAGTTAAGATAGCGCTCAGTATTTTTAGCCACTTCGCACAAGTCTTCATTGTCCTTTGAGGATATTTGCCCTAAATTTTGAGGACGTTCTATGGAAAATTTTAATGCACTGACTTGAGTTGAGGAGAAAAATAATAAAATAAAGAGAAAAAAAAGTTTGTCCATAAAGTTTGCCTTTACTCTACTAAGTCCATCACTATATTTTTATTATTATGCTGCATCTAGGATAATAACTTTATAACCGCTTCGCTCTTGACATATTATAGTGCTAATTAGGCCCCTGCAAACCTTATTCTAGTTAGCCGCTTGAATTTTTAACAAAAAAAACACGTTTAAGAAAACGTGCTATAAAATATGAAACACTAAGGGGAGATATACTTCATATACTTATTATGAGTGGCTAATAACAATAAAGTTCACTATTGGTGGCAATATATTTTATACAGTTATATTGAGTTATTTCAATTAATTAATGTGTAATGCTCGATGTTAATTTAATATGATGCGGACTATAGTAATAATTCATTAAACACTTTATTGTTTCTACTCGTTTTTTCTAGGGTCTTGAGGGGCTAAGAAGCGAATTTTTATAAGCCAATTCAATGGAAAATAGGCCTTTAAGTAAATGTTAAAGCGGGGTGAAATTAGGGTGACTTTTCACTTACCGAGACTAAAAGCTTTATTTGAGCTACAAGCGTTAGCATAGTAAACTGACTTACCTGTATTGATATGTTAGTTTTTGGCTAAACATTAGGCATCGAGATAATTTAACCTAGTAAAGGAAAAATGTGTGACAGTAAGTGGCAATTTATTTATTCTATCTGCACCTAGTGGGGCAGGTAAATCCAGTTTAATCAATGCATTGCTAAATCCAGCAAAGGCTAAAAACGCTACGGAAGAGCAAGAAGCAGCTCGCAAAATGGAAGTCTCAGTATCACATACCACCCGAGATGCTCGTCCAGGGGAACATAATGGCAAACATTATCACTTCGTTTCAGTAAACGAATTTAAGAAACAAATAGCTCAAAATGCTTTTTATGAATATGCAGAGGTTTTTGGTAATTATTATGGCACCTCTGAAAAAGCAATAGATGATCAACTCGCCCAAGGTATAGATGTATTTTTAGATATCGACTGGCAAGGCGCCCAGCAAGTGCGAATGAAAAAACCAGAGGTTACCACTGTATTTATTTGTCCTCCTTCTAAAGGTGAGTTAGAAAAACGTTTGCGTGGTCGTGGTCAAGACTCGGAAGAAATTATTGAATCACGTATGGCTGCGGCTAGAAGTGAATGCTCACACTTTGAAGAATTTGATTACATCATCGTTAATGATGTTTTTGAACACGCGTTAAGTGATTTGACAACTATTGTGAACAATCAAAGATTGAAGCAAAGCCAACAAGCAAAGAAATTTCAACGATTATTTAATGAGCTAACAATTATTTTAGATTGAAATTAGTCAGATGCTGTACTTGATTAATAACGAAGGGATCAGTAAACTACGCAGCTATTTTATAAATTTTGATTGTTGGAGAGACCAAATGGCTCGCGTAACTGTTGAAGATGCCGTAGATAAAGTCGGTAATCGTTTTGATTTGGTGCTAGTTGCATCACGTCGTGCTCGTCAAATTGCAACGGGCGGAAAAGATCCTTTGGTTGAGTTAGAAAATGACAAACCAACAGTATTAGCCTTACGTGAAATTGAAGCCGGTTTAATTACTAGTGAAATTATGGATGGCTATGACCGTAATACTCAAATCCAACAAGATACTGCTGAATTAGATGCAGTAGCTGCAATTGTTGGTGGTCAGCAAGAAGACCCTATTTTATAGTCTGATTTTTATCAATCTATAAGCATTAAACGCGTAATAATATTATTTATTGTTACGCGTTTTTTTATTTTTATAAAAAGCCCTCAATAACCATTGAATTATTTGGCTTTGACTTTAAATACACGTATTCTTTAATCATAGTCGCAGAAACAATATTACCACCAAGTTTTCATCGTTCAGGAGTTTTAGGTGTATCTATTTGAACCATTGAAAGAGCTAGCCTCTCTTTACCTCTCAAAAGTACAAGTCAATCAACTCAAACAAGCTTATCTGGTTGCAAGAGACTCTCACGAAGGACAAATGCGCTCAAGTGGTGATCCCTATATTACACACCCTGTAGCGGTGGCAATTAATTTAGCTCATATGCACCTTGATCATGAAACCTTGATGGCAGCCTTGCTTCATGATGTTATCGAGGATACTCCAGTGACTAAAGATCAACTCGCAGAGTTATTTGGTCATACCGTTGCTGAACTGGTTGAAGGTGTTAGTAAACTTGATAAATTAAAATTTAATAATAAAGAAGAGATGCAAGCGGAAAATTTCCGGAAAATGATACTTGCCATGGTCCAAGATATCCGCGTGATCCTAATTAAGCTTGCCGATCGAACCCATAATATGCGCACATTAGAATCATTGCGCCCTGAAAAACGTCGACGGATTGCCCGTGAAACTCTAGAAATTTATGCCCCCATTGCCAATCGTCTTGGTATTCATGGCATCAAAAATGAACTTGAAACATTAGGTTTTGAGGCTCTGTATCCCATGCGTGCAAGAGCATTAAAATCGGCGGTCAAACAAGCTAGGGGTAATCGTAAAGAAATTATTAATAACATCACCGAAGAATTGGCAGCCCGTTTGAAGGAAAGTGGTATTAAGGCTCAAGTTGTCGGTCGTGAAAAGCACCTTTATTCTATTTATAAAAAAATGCTCAATAAAGAATTAATGTTCACCGAAGTGATGGATATTTATGCTTTTAGAGTGATTGTTGAAGATAAATTCGACCATTGCTATCGTGCTTTAGGTGCCGTTCATAATTTATTCAAGCCAATAGAGTCTCGCTTTAAAGATTATATTGCCATCCCCAAAACTAACGGTTATCAATCATTACATACTTCACTTATCGGCCCACATGGGATTCCAGTTGAGATTCAAATTCGCACCAACGATATGGACCAAATGGCTGATAAAGGTATTGCTGCTCATTGGCTGTACAAACAAAACGGAGATGACAGCGGAACTACTTCACAAATGAAAGCCCGTCGCTGGATGCAATCATTATTAGAATTACAACAAAGTGCGGGTAGCTCATTTGAGTTTATTGAAAACGTAAAGTCAGAGCTGTTCCCTGAAGAGATTTATGTCTTTACTCCTAATGGTCGTATTATTGAATTACCTATGGGGGCAACAGCTGTTGATTTTGCTTATGCTGTCCATACTGATGTTGGTAATTCATGTGTTGGTGTAAAAGTTGATCGTAAACCTTTTCCACTCAGCCACTCAATAGATTCAGGGCAAACCATTGAAGTTGTGACATCATCAGCAGCTAGTCCTAATGCGACTTGGCTAAACTTTGTGGTAACGTCTAAGGCCCGATTACAAATTAGGACTTATTTACGTTCACAAGAGAAAAATGAGTCTCACGCGTTAGGTTCTCGTTTATTAAGTCATGCGTTAGGTAGTCATAAGTTAGCAGATATTGATCAAGAAAAAATTGACCAAGTCGTTAAAGAAACGGGTAATGGCAGCATTGATGAATTGATTGTCAATATTGGTTTAGGTAATGCTTTGAGTATTGGTATTGCTAGACGATTAACAGATGAATTTACCGAAGACTCCCAATTAACAACGCCTGCATCCAAAGGTAAGATGCCGATTAAAGGTACTGAAGGCATGTTGGTCAGTTATGGTAAATGTTGTCGCCCTATTCCAGGGGATTCAATTCTTGCTTACCTCAGCCCTGGTAAAGGTTTGATGGTACATCAACAAGGTTGCCGGAATATTAAAGGTCATGAACGAGGGAATTTATTTCCAGTGAAGTGGGATGGTGATATTAATCGTGACTTTATTGCTAAGCTCCGTATTGTCATTATTAATCATCAAGGTGCATTAGCTTCATTAACCAATATTATTGCTAAATGTGGTTCTAACGTCCATACCTTAAATTCTGGAGAGAAAGAATCAGGTCTTTATTCTATTGATATGGAAATTACCTGCCGTGATCGAATTCATCTTGCCAATATCATCAGAAAAATCAAAGTAATCGTTGATGTGCAACGTGTTATTCGAAACAAATAACGTTATATTGATTAAGCAAAAAATTTAACAACTCATCAGGAATAACCATGAAAACTATTATCTCTACAGACAATGCACCAAGTGCAATCGGTACTTATAGTCAAGCAGTTAAAGTCAAAAATACGGTTTACCTTTCAGGCCAAATCCCTCTTATCCCTGAAACGATGGAAGTGATCGAAGGAGGCTTTGCTGAACAGACTGAACAAGTATTTAAAAACCTCGTCAGTGTATGTGAAGCGGCTGGTGGCACTATTAATGATATGGTTAAGGTCAATATTTTTATGACAGACTTAAGCAATTTCACCACAGTAAATGAAGTCATGAGTAAATATTTTAATGAACCCTATCCTGCCCGTGCTGCGGTTCAAGTTTCTCGTTTACCTAAAGATGTAGAAATTGAAATTGACGGCATAATGGATTTGCCAAACGTAGATTAAATCAAATTTTGATATTGTAATTATTGAGCCAACTAAATGACACCCGAAAGACATCAGCGTATTAAAGACATGTTAGATAAACGCCAACCAGACTTAACTGTCTGTATGGAAGGTGTGCATAAAACTCATAACTTAGCGGCAGTGGTAAGAACCTGTGATGCAGTTGGTTTGAGTGATGTTCACGCTATTTGGAAAAATGAGCAAATGCGAGTTAGTGGTGGAAGTGCAGCAGGCAGTCAAAATTGGCTTGATGTACACAGTTATAGTAAAACGGAAGACGCAATTAACGCGCTAAAAGCTCAAGGTATGCAAATATTAGTGACTAACCTTTCTGATACCGCGGTTGATTTTCGTGAAATTGACTACACCAAGCCAACCGCAATAATCTTAGGCCAAGAAAAGTTTGGTGCATCTGATATTGCCTTAGCTATGGCAGATCAAGATATTGTTATTCCCATGGTCGGTATGGTGCAATCACTTAATGTTTCTGTTGCTTGTTCAGTGGTGCTCTATGAAGCTCAACGTCAGCGGCAAATAGCGGGCATGTACGACCAAGCAAGATTACCTGAACAGCGTCGACAAAAAGTATTATTTCAGGGGGGACACCCTATTTTTGCCGAAGCCTGTCAGCGTAAAGGACTACCTTATCCTGAAATTGATGAAGAAGGTCAAATTGTTGCTAATGAAGACTGGTGGCAGAAAATGCAAATGAGTAAGGATGCTTGGCAACGCCTCGATGAATAATAAACCTCAACCTAATGGCATTAGCAATCTTGCCCATACGCCAGTTACCTCACTAAAGGGTGTAGGTCCTGGCATGGCAAAAAAGCTCGAAAAAATAAACTTACATACCCTGCAAGACTTATTATTTCATCTGCCATTGCGTTATGAAGACCGAACACGCATCACTACTATTCGCGATTTATTACCAGGCACCCACACCAATATTGTTGGTGAGATCACCGATAATCAAATAATTACTGGCAAAAAGAGAATGCTAGTGGTTAGCCTTAATGACGGTACTGGCACCATTAATCTTAGATTTTTTCATTTTTCTGCCAGCCAAAAAAATAACTTGTCGATAGGCTCAACTATCCGCTGTTATGGTGAGATAAATCGTGGTCCACGGGGCTTTGAGATAGTCCATCCTGAATATAAACCGCTTGATCAAGACCAGCCATTAACGCCTGTTGACGAAACGTTAACCCCAGTTTATCGAACCACTGATGGTCTTCGTCAAGTGTCATTGAGAATGCTCACTGACCAAGCGCTAGTTCGCTTAACACGAGGTCAGGTCGAAGAGTTATTACCACAAGAATATGTGCTTGAGTCATATTCGTTAGCGCAAGCATTAGCACTGATTCACCGACCGCCACCAGAAACTTCGGTTATTCAGTTGGAAGAAGGCAAGCATCCAGCGCAATTGCGGTTGATTAAAGAAGAGTTAGTTGCTCATAACTTGAGTATGTTGAAGCTCAGGCAAACAATAGTCCAACACCAAGCAGTGAGTTTGAGTATTGATGAAAAACTCAACCAAGACTTTTTAGCTTTACTACCTTTTTCACCAACAAATGCTCAAACACGTGTTGTTCAAGAAATACGGCAAGATTTAATCAAAGACATGCCAATGATGCGCTTGGTACAAGGTGATGTCGGTTCAGGTAAAACCTTAGTCGCAGGGTTAGCGGCACTAACTGCTATTGGTCAAGGCTATCAAGTCGCCTTAATGGCACCAACAGAAATATTAGCCGAGCAACATGCCATCAACTTTAAAAAATGGTTTGAGCCACTCAATATTAACGTTGGTTGGCTAGTAGGAAAAACGAAAGCTAAAGAGAGACGAAATGCATTAGCGCATATTGCTAGTGGTGATATGCAGCTGGTTATTGGCACTCACGCATTGTTTCAAGAGCAAGTGATATTTCATAAACTCGCATTAATAATTATTGACGAACAACACAAATTTGGTGTGCATCAACGCTTATCATTAAGAGAGAAAGGTGCTTTTGATGGCAATTACCCCCATCAACTCATCATGACGGCCACGCCAATTCCACGGACATTGGCAATGACTGCTTATGCAGACTTAGACGCTTCTGTCATTGATGAACTACCTCCTGGGAGAACACCAATAACCACCGTAGCTTTACCTGATACTCGTCGAGATGATGTCATTGAACGCATTCGACAATGCGCACTTAATGAGAGCAGGCAAATTTATTGGGTATGTACGTTAATTGAAGAGTCAGAAGTATTGCAATGCCAAGCAGCAGAAGATACCGCGCAATATCTCCAAGTGCAATTAAGCGAGTTAAAAATTGGCTTAGTGCACGGGCGAATGAAAACTATCGAAAAGCAGGCGATTATGGAAAGCTTTAAAGCAGGTGAATTACATTTATTAGTCGCTACTACGGTCATCGAAGTGGGTGTCGATGTGCCTAATGCGAGTTTAATGGTGATTGAAAACCCTGAACGCTTAGGCCTAGCTCAATTGCATCAACTTCGGGGCCGAGTAGGGCGAGGGAAAATAGCATCGCATTGTGTCTTGATGTACAAAAACCCACTATCAAAAACGGCAGTAAAACGCTTAAAAGTACTTCGTGAGTCAAATGATGGTTTTGTTATCGCGGAAAAAGATTTAGAGATACGGGGACCTGGTGAACTGCTGGGAACCCGTCAAACTGGTTTAGCGGAATTAAAAATAGCGGATCTTGTCCGTGATGCCGCACTTATTCCTGAAATTCAACAAACCGCTTACATGATTTGGCAAAAATACCCTAATAATGCTTTGGCGTTAATCAACCGATGGTTAGCTAATCGTGAGCAATATTCAAATGCTTGATTTGAACAGTTAATTATTAGCAAAAAGTACGCTAAACTGTCAACAACTTTAGTTTTTAGCATATTTGCCATGTCTAGCCAAGAAAATAACCACAAAGATGACAGTAACGCCAATGATAATACCACCCATTTTGGTTACAAAACTGTAGCTAAAGACGAAAAGGTCTCGATGGTCGCCAGTGTTTTTCATTCAGTAGCCGCTCAATATGATGTGATGAACGACTTAATGTCGTTTGGTGTACATCGTTTATGGAAACGTTTTACCATTGATGCCAGTGGGGTCCGCCCGGGGAATACTGTCCTTGACCTTGCTGGTGGGACTGGCGACTTAACGGCAAAATTTTCTCAACTTGTTGGCCGTGAGGGTAAAGTGATTCTAGCGGATATTAATAGCTCAATGCTTAATGTTGGCCGTGATAAATTACGCGATCTTGGTCTAGTACAAAATATTGAATATGTGCAAGCTAACGCACAATCCCTGCCTTTTGAAGATAATACCTTTGATATTGTTACCGTTGCTTTTGGTCTTCGTAATGTTACTGATAAAGAGATGGCACTGCGTTCTATTTACCGGGTATTAAAGCCGGGTGGACGATTATTAGTCTTAGAGTTTTCAAAACCTGAATATGAATTAGTCAATAAGGTATACGACTTCTACTCATTTAATATTTTACCAAAAATGGGTGGAATTGTCGCTAAAGATGCAGACAGTTACCAATATCTCGCTGAGTCTATTCGCATGCATCCGGATCAAGAAACGTTAAAAACCATGATGGATGATGCGGGATTTGAACAAACTGGCTATAAAAACTTAACGGGTGGTGTCGTTGCCCTGCATAAAGGCTATAAGTTTTAGTATGATAATGAAATCGGTACCTAAGCCCCTTTTAAATATAATACCCCAACTAATGCTGCAACAAGTGATGTTTGCGGCATTAGAGGTCATCATTAATAAAGCGGTGTCATTAAACATTAATCCGAATAATCAGCTTAATGACCTTGAACAAAAAACCTTGGCAATAAAATTAGCGGAACTGCCTTTCCCCCTGTGCCTTACTGTTAATCATAACAAGATATTAGTGACCAAATTAATTGAACGTGCTGACTGTACTATTACGACCAGTATTAGCACATTACAAGCGCTTAAAAAAGAGCAGCAGCTTACCGAACTTATCAAACAAGACCGGCTTGATCTAATCGGCGATATCAAAGTAGCCAAACATTTTGCCAGCTTGGCCGAAACATTCGATATTGATTGGCAAACTGAACTTGCCAAACATATTGGTGATGTTGCGACTCATCAGTTAGTACGACTGGGTCACACGATTAAAGAAAAAGTGGCTTTTGTTAGTGAACAAATACAAGCAGACTCAGTTGAATATCTGACTCACGAGCAACGGCTCGTAGTATCTAATAGTCAACTAGAACAGTTTAACCAAGCAGTATCAGTGGTTGAATTGCAAAGCAAGCAAGTAGAAAGTCGTCTTAATCAACTAGCTGATCGTCTCAGCACACTGAGCTAAGTAGACAAACCATAGGATAACAATAAGCCATATGCGTCTTTATCATATTATAAAAACATTTTTCCAATTTGGCTTAGATGAACTATTACCTAAGAAGTCCTTACCTTGGTATGTAAAACTTGCTCGTTTATCCTTATTTTGGCTTCGTAACAAACATAAAGATAAACCATTAGCGGTCCGCTTTCGTCTTGGTATTGAAACCCTTGGTCCCGTGTTTATAAAATTTGGCCAAATGTTATCAACTAGGCGTGATTTATTGCCTGATGATTTTGCTAATGAACTCGCAATGTTACAGGACCAAGTACAACCCTTTGATGGTCAACAAGCCAGAGATATAATTGTTGCTGCGATTGGTGATCAGGATTTTGAAGAGCACTTTATCGACTTTGATATAACGCCACTTGCCTCTGCTTCCATTGCCCAAGTTCATACCGCTAAGTTATTTTATAATAGTCAATATGTAAATATCATCATTAAAGTTTTACGGCCAAATATTAGTCAGGTGATTATCGCCGATATTAATATCATGGCAAGATTTGCTGGGGTAATCGCCCGTTGGCTGCCTGATGGCAAACGTTTACGTCCTAAAGAGGTTGTCGAAGAATATCGAAAAACCATTATTGATGAACTCGACTTAAACCGTGAAGCGGCTAATGCTATTCAGTTAAAATATAACTTTGAACAAGGTAGTGAATACGATAAGTCTTTATATATACCTGAGATTTATAGTGAATTCAGTCATAGTGATGTCATAGTGATGGAACGTATTTATGGTATTGGTGTTGGTGAAATTGACACCTTACATCAGCATAATGTTAATATGAAATTACTCGCTGAACGTGGTGTCGCTGTATTTTTTACCCAAGTATTTCGCGATAGTTTTTTTCATGCCGATATGCATCCAGGTAATGTCTTTGTTGATATCACCAACCCTGCAGACCCCACTTGGATTGCGATAGATTTTGGTATTGTTGGTACTCTTAACCGTGAAGATAAACGTTATTTAGCCGAAAACTTTGTCGCTTTTTTTAATCGTGATTATCGCAAGGTTGCCCAATTACATGTTGACTCCGGCTGGGTGCCACAATCTACCAGTGTTGATGAATTTGAGTTTGCTATTCGCAATGTCTGCGACCCTATATTTAACAAACCATTAGCCGAAATCTCATTTGGCCAAGTACTCGTTAACCTTTTTAATACCGCACGCCGTTTTAATATGGAAGTACAACCCCAGCTGGTTTTATTACAAAAAACCTTACTCTATATTGAAGGATTAGGTCGTCAACTTTACCCTCAGCTTGACCTATGGCAAACAGCAAAACCCTTTTTAGAAGACTGGGTGAAAGAACAGATGGGTGTTAAAGCCGTATTTAGCAAAATCAAAGAAAATCTGCCATTTTGGAATGAAAAATTGCCTGAGATCCCAGATCTTATTTATGACTATCTAAAAGCGGGTAAAGAAGGGCATATTAGGCAAAGTCAATTAATGACGCAACTGGCCAAACAGCAACAAGTAAATAATCAAAAATTAATCTATGGGGTGCTTGCCACAGGATTTATCATTGGTAGCGCTTTATTGTTTAATCACGAGAATATGATTGCAGCTATTGTCAGTGGCACTGCAACATTAGTTTTTGGGTATTTAGCAGTAAAACAAGTTAATTGAACGTTAGAGACTAAATAGGTTGGTATTAATGTGCTGTTAATTACCCTAAGATTTTTGCTACTCAGTGGCATTAAAATAATGACGATGTTATTTTACCGTTTCGAGCAACAATGGTTTTTGTCTGAAGATAAACAGCAATGGCATGACATAAGCTTAATTGTTTTTCTTAATCACACCAGTTTATTTGAGCCACTATTTTTACGTTTAGCACCGTTTAGTTTCTTATGGCGGATCGCTAATTATCTCATTGTCCCTGGAGCTGACATAACGATGGCACGGCCTATCATAGGAAGAATATATCGAACCCTAATTCCTGGTTGTATTCCTATTACCAGAAAAAAAGATGATTCATGGGATAACTTTCTCAGTCATGTGGGCAATGACAAAGTCAATGCAATATTACCAGAGGGAAGAATGAAGCGAAGGGGAGGCTTAGATAAAAAAGGTCAACCCATGAGTGTACGGGGTGGCGTGGTCGACATATTGCAACGGTTAGACAAAGGAAAAATTCTTTTTGTCTACAGTGGTGGCCTCCATCATATTCAAGCACCAGGAGACAAGTTCCCTCGCTTATTTAAAACCATCAAAGTTAACTTGGAAATTATTGATTTATGTACGTATAAACAACAATTTAGCAGTGATATCGTAGAATTTAGAAAGCAAGTACTGACCGATATTAGTCAGCGATTATCTAGTCGTATACCCCAATAGTTAAAACTTAGTCTCTACATTTATAAGACAAGGAATAGCATCTTAGCCTCTTGTGATTTGAACTCAACTCTCTAATTTCGAGGGGGCAATAAGCATAGAGCCGTATTTGATTAGCTTCGATAGAGCTCAGGAGGTAAAATTAGCAAGTTAGTAAAGCTTATATTCTAATCGTCCGCCATCGTTTACTTTTTATTAAATAAATCACGTAAATTGGCAACTCCAGCCTTGGCGGACTGTTTCTTATGTTCATCACTTTTTTTAACTTGTCCTATTTCCCAGCTTAAATCATCTTGGGGTAATTCATGTAGGAACCGGCTAACCTCTGTACGCGAAACGTCACCAAACTGACGACGTTCTTTAGCGTAAGTAAAAATAAGCTCACGTTGAGCGCGAGTAATACCAACATAAGCTAAACGACGCTCTTCTTCAATGTTACCTTCATCAATGCTATTTTGGTGTGGCAATAATCCTTCTTCCATACCTATGATAAAGACATAAGGGAACTCTAGACCTTTTGATGCGTGTAAAGTCATTAACTGCACTTGGTCTGCACCATCTTCTTCTTCATTGCGTTCCATCATGTCACGCAAGGTTAAACGAGTAACAATTTGTGGAAGGGTCATCGGTTCTTCGTCATCAACACCCTCTAGCATTTGTGTGACCCAACTAAAAAGCTCAGTGACATTTTTCATGCGCATTTCAGCGCCTTTTGCGCTTGGGGTATTGTCGTATAAATAGTCTTCGTAGTTAATTTCTCGGATCATTGTTCTTAATACCGCCGCAGTATCACCTCGCTCACATTGATCAGCGGTACCAACTAGCCAATGAGTAAAGCGTTGAACATTTTCCAGACCACGGCCGGTCAAGTGCTGTTCAAGGCCTAATTCAAAACTTGCGGCAAACATGCTGATTTGACGAAGGTTGGCGTAATTACCTAATTTCTCTAATGTTGCGGGCCCTAATTCTCTACGTGGGGTATTTACGATGCGCAAAAAGGCATTATCGTCATCAGGATTAACTAACACTCTAAGGTAAGCCATAACATCCTTTATTTCTGCACGAGAAAAAAATGAGGTGCCACCGCTTATTTTATAAGGAATACGGTTAAGCATTAACGCTTTCTCTAACAGTCTAGATTGGTGATTACCACGATATAACACCGCATAATTTTTAAACTGACTTTTGTTAATAAAGCGATGACCAATAAGCTCACCGACTAAGCGTTCAATTTCATGCTCTTCATTTTTTGCTTGCAAGACTCTAAGCTCAACACCATAAGCTAACTCACTAAATAACGCTTTATCATAAACATGGGGGTTATTGGCAATGAGGACATTAGCACATTTCAAAATTCGGCCACTAGACCTGTAGTTTTGCTCTAACTTTATTAGCTTTAAGTTAGGGTAATCCTTACCTAATAAAACGAGGTTTTGAGGACGTGCGCCACGCCACGAATAAATTGATTGATCATCATCACCAACCACTGTTAACCGACCACGTTCACCGGTAATTTGCTTAACCAATTCATATTGGCTGGTATTAGTATCTTGATATTCATCAACCAACATATAACGAATTTTATTACGCCACCGAGTACGCACTTCCTCATAGTTTTTGAGTAGTAGGGTGGGAATAAGGATAAGATCATCAAAATCGAGGGCATTGTAGGCTTTCATATGCTTTTGATAACGAGCATAAAATTCTGCGTTTAACGAGGCATCTGCATCAGTCGCCATTTTTATTACCGCATCAGGGAGTAATAAATCATTTTTCCAATTAGAAATCATGCTTTGTAATTTACTTAGTAAGTCTTTGTCACCATCTAGTTCGTCAAGAGTTAGCTCTTTTAGTAACGCTAAGGAGTCCTGGTCATCAAACAAAGTAAACCCGGGCTTATAACCTAATATTTTAATTTCTCTACGAACAATATCTAAACCAAGGGAATGAAAAGTAGAAACGGTTAAACCTCGAGTTAAGTCTTTACCCATCATTTTTTTTATTCGTTCTTTCAACTCTCTCGCCGCTTTATTGGTAAAAGTTACTGCCGCAATATTACGAGCTTTGTAGTCACATTTTTTGATCAAGTAAGCAACCTTTTGGCAAATAACACCCGTTTTACCACTACCGGCACCAGCAAGCACTAAACATGGTCCACTGATATATTTTACTGCTTCATTTTGTCCGGTGTTAAGTTTCATGGTACTTATTATTCACTTATAGATGGCTGAATTTTTCTAAGAGAGAATTTTACCTGTTTTTGTTGATTGACAACATAGGTAAATAAATTTTGGCTGTTTTAATCAAAATCTCTAGATCCGTTTATTGTTAAAGTGCTGGTCAGGCAATGGGTCTGTGCGGTGAAAATTATTGTCTATTTTGTAAAAAACTTTACAATACGTTATCGCCGCAAAATACAACCAATGAGTAAATCATGATTAACGCTAAAAAGATTGAAGAGATTGCAAAACAAGTGACTGACTCTCTTCCTCCGAGTCTAAAAAACCTTGCTACAGATATAGAAGATAAAACTAAAGCGGTCTTACAACGTAAATTATCACAACTTGATGTCGTGAGTCGTGAAGAGTTTGATGTACAGACACAGGTCTTGATTAAAACACGAGAAAAAATCACTCAGCTTGAAGCTAAACTAGTAGAGCTTGAGGCACTGATTAAATCAGCAGAATAAAATATCGCTAGCGCTGAGAGAATCTAACAATTTATCTTCGCTATGGTATGATCAGTGCTGCTGATCTTTTAATAATTGCCACTTCATGACTCATACAACAGATGCTGAAAACCGTTCAGGTATTATCAATGCGATTAGTGCCTATTTTTTGTGGGGATTCGCCCCAATATATTTCAAACTGATTGATACTATTAGCTCAGGTGAAATCCTAATTCATCGTATCCTTTGGTCAAGCGTATTGTTATTAATGATCATTATTATTACTCGCAAATGGCAAAAATTCACCTCAATCTTAAAGCAACCTAAAATCGTACTAAAACTGACTATTAGCGCTTCATTTTTAGCGGTTAATTGGTTTTTGTTTATCTGGGCAATAAATAATAATCATTTACTCGACGCGAGCTTAGGCTACTTTATCAACCCACTCTTTAATATAGCTTTAGGTATGGTCTTTTTGGGTGAGCGATTAAGAAAATGGCAAAAATTCGCAGTAGTTTTAGCAATTATTGGTGTATTAATTCAATTAGTTATTCTTGGTTCACTGCCCATTATTTCTTTAGCATTAGCATTTACATTTGGTCTTTACGGCCTATTGCGTAAAAAAATGCACTTAGACTCATTTATTGGCTTATTGATTGAGTCGTTGATGATGTTACCAATAGCCTTAGGTTTTTGGTTGTTTTTTGTTTCAAGTGATACCAGTGATATGTTTAATAACAGTTGGGGATTAAATGTGATTTTAATGATGGCGGGCATTGTTACTACAGCACCCTTATTATGCTTTACTGCTGCGGCTAAGCGTTTAACGTTGGCTAGCCTAGGTTTCTTCCAATATATTGGTCCTAGTATTATGTTTGTTTTAGCGACATTCGTTTACCAGGAGGCTATACAACCAAGTAAAATTGTGACGTTTGCTTTTATCTGGTTAGCATTAATTATCTACAGTATTGATTCTTTAAAGGCGAGGAAGGCGACTTAGCTTCAGGAGGACAATAAAACCCGTTATCAAATCGCTTCTAATCTAGCGTAAGCAACTACGAGCCATTTACTACCTAAACCTTCAAAATTAACTTGAATACGAGATTGTGCGCCACTGCCTTCATAATTTAATACCACACCCTCACCAAATTTAGCGTGCATGACACCTTGGCCTAAACTAAAGCCAGTATTTTCAAAGGTTTCTGTGGTGAAATTTGATGAAAATCGGCCAGTAGTTACCGGACGTTTTACTTGACTTTGTAAACGGATTTCTTCAATACAGTCACTGGGTAATTCTCGTAAAAATCGACTGGCTTTATGGTTTTTTTCTTGGCCATATAGACGACGGCTTTCAGCGTGGCATAGGTATAACTTATGCATGGCTCTTGTCATGCCAACATAACATAAACGTCGCTCTTCTTCTAAGCGGCTAATGTCCTCTTGCGATTGTTGTGATGGAAACATCCCCTCTTCAAGACCGGCAATAAAGACTAATGGAAACTCTAGCCCTTTCGCCGAATGCATTGTCATTAATTGCACTGCAGGCTCATAATCATCAGCTTGTGATTCGCCTGACTCTAATGCCGCATGCGTTAAAAATGCGGTGAGTTGAGTTTGTTCATCTTCAAGCTCAACAGGCATTTCAAAAGTTTGACAAGCAGTGACTAATTCATTTAAGTTTTCGATACGTTGTTCTGCACGCTCACCTTTTTCAGCTTGATACATGGCTTTAATGCCACTGTTTTTAATGACAAGATTAACTTGTTGATCTAAGTCTAACGCTTTAGACTCATCCTCAAGTTGTTCAATTAAGGCAATAAAGTTGATAATAGTTTTTGCGCTACGGCCTTTGAATAAATCACCTTGAACCATATGCTGGCAAGCCTGCCATAAAGTCGCTTTTAAACTTTTGGCGGCATCCCTAACCATAGCAACAGTTTGCTCGCCAATACCTCGTGTTGGCTTATTAATAATGCGCTCAAAAGCTGCATCATCATCACGGTTGTTAATCAACCGCATATAAGCTAAAGCGTCTTTGACTTCTTGACGTTCAAAGAAGCGTTGACCGCCATAAATACGATAGGGTATTTGGGCCTGTAATAAGGCCTCTTCTAATAAGCGAGATTGTGCATTACTGCGGTATAAAATAGCAACCTGATCTAGAGTCCCTTTATTTTCATCTTTACCCCAATCAGTGTTTTTCCAGTCACCAATTCGACCAGCAATAAAACGGGCTTCATCAATTTCATTGAATGCAGTATAAATTGAGATTTTTTCACCGGCAGCGTCCTCTGTCCATAATTCTTTACCGAGGCGATTACTATTTTTTGTTATTAATTGGTTAGCGGAATTGAGAATATTGGCGGTAGACCGATAATTTTGTTCTAAACGTATCGTTTGTGCGTCATCAAAGTCATTAAGAAAGTGTTGAATATTTTCTATTTTAGCCCCACGCCAGCCATAAATAGACTGGTCATCGTCACCGACAATCATCACATGGCTTTTTTCTTTACCTAGTATGTTTAGCCAAGCATATTGGATTGCATTGGTATCTTGAAATTCATCAACCAAAACCTGACTAAAGCGCTGTTGATAATGCTCAAGTAATACCGGATTATCTAACCACAGTTCATGTGCGCGAAGTAATAGCTCAGCAAAATCTACTAACCCTGAGCGGTCACAAACTTCTTGATAGCCCTGGTAAATTTTAACAAAGGTTTGCTCGGTAGGATCATCATAAACTTCAATGTGCTGTGGACGAATACCTTCATCTTTTTTACCATTGATGTACCATTGCATTTGTTTGGCTGGCCAACGTTTTTCATCTAAATTTAATGAACGTATAATACGTTTAACCAATCTTAGTTGATCGTCAGAATCAAGTACTTGAAAACTTTGTGGTAATTTTGCTTCTTGAAAGTGCATCCTTAACAAGCGGTGGGCTAAACCATGAAAGGTGCCTATCCACATACCGTGAGTATTGCCATCGACAACTTGTTCAACACGGGCACGCATTTCTGCTGCTGCTTTGTTAGTAAAGGTGACGGCTAAGATACTATGAGCAGAGACTTGTTCAACTTTCATTAGCCAAGCAATACGCTGGACTAAAACACGTGTTTTACCACTACCCGCGCCAGCGAGTACCAGCATATTCTGTTTGGGAGCGGCAACAATTTCACGTTGTTTATCATTTAAGGCGTCAAGTAATTCAGAAACATCCATTGGGAAATCACATTTGTTAGTTAGGAATATGGGGTTGATAGTAGCGCTTGAGATTATCACCTAGTAAAGGGTGATTACCATTGATTAAAATAATAATAACTGGGCAAGCTCTTCAACGGCTAACAATTCTATATTGGGTAATACCATGATGGGCTTGCCAATATTATATCGTGGTAACCATGCTGATTGACAACCTGCAGCCATTGCCCCTTGAATATCAGCACGACCGCAATCGCCAACATGCAACAACTCTTTAGGGGTAATCGACAGTTTAGAACAGGTCAGTTCAAACATTTGTCCATGGGGTTTTTGTTTTAGACCATCGGTTGCATGAAAAATATGTTGAAAGTAATGATCAATACCAATCGCTTTAGTATCAACATTACCGTTACTAATGGCTACTAGGGGATAAACTGCTGAGAGTTCTTGTAATAACTGGTGGCTTATTTTTGGCACAATAAATTGACTTCGGACAATACAAAAGTAATCCATCGCCTGTTGAGCCTTTAATTTAGCCTGCTGCGGGTTATAACCTAATGCTAAAATACCAAAATAGTAACTTTCGAGGCGTAATGCAACCACATCTTGAGCCAACCAAGCCTTTGCCAAAATTGCCTGTGCTATATAGGCTGACCAGAATTTTTGGTTAAGTACTAGCCCCTGAAATTTACCCTGTAAGGTCTCAGAAAAATGTTCAGAAAAGTAACCAATCATTTTAGCTTCTGCGCTAAGCATTACTGGACGGTTAGCATACAAGGTATCGTCAAGATCGAAGCTAATGGCTTTAATTGTTGATAAACGGCGATAAAATTTCATTGGCTACTATTTACAGTGTTAAATGAGTTTGTAATAGTTTGGCGACAAGCTTTTTAAACTGGCTTAACAGTAACGTGTCCATACGGGGATCAAAATGTTCAGCATCTTTACTATTAATGGCAATAAAACCTATTTCTTGTCCAGTTTTATCACAGTTTAACTTGATTAACACTACTGAGCCTGAGGTAAATGCTGAAAATATTAACTGTTGTTCAGTTTGCTGCAGTCGGCCAAAATAATAATCTTCTTTGGTTAAGCGATTTTGCATTACGCCGGCACAGTCGTTTTCAACAAGCGTATCATGTGTTAAATCAACACTCTGCTTTAACCAAACTTTTAAATCAGATAAAGACAACAATTCAGTGGTTGTTTGATATAAACAATCAAGTAACTCATTGGCTGAGGTGCAATCAAGTAAACGTAAATATAAGTCGCTGTAGAGCATAAACAATTGCTCATTATTATTAGCCATTGACATCAGTTGAGTCACTTCTTCTTCTAAAGCATGAACCTTTTGGCGAAGTTGCAGTTGTTGACGTTCAACTAATGAGACGGTACCACGATGATGATCAGACAGCCGTAAACTCGTTAATAGCTCAGGATTGCGATTAAAAAAATCAGGATGATCGGATAAATAAGCACTAATAATCCCATCAGTTAATGGTAATTCATCTGATTGAAACGTTTTTTTGATAAGGTTTGCTTGATCTTCGAGATTCATTAACGATTACTGCTCTTTGTTATTAAATTGATTATCAGTGATAAGCGGGTTATATATTAATTTGGCCATCAAATACATGGGTCGCTGGACCTGACATTTTTACCGAATTCCCTGGGCCTTTCCAATAAATTTTTAATTGCCCACCAGGTAATTCAACGGTCACTTGTTTAGCAAGCTTGTTTTGCATTTGACCAATAACAACGGCAGCACATGCACCACTCCCACAGGCCAAGGTCTCTGCAGCCCCTCGCTCATAAACACGTAGTTTAATCAACTCGGGCGTTACTACCTCCATAAAGCCAACATTGGCTTGTTTAGGAAAGCGTTCATGGTGTGATAACTCATGACCTAGTGAATCTACTGGTGCGTCAGCAACTGAATCAACAGTAATAACACAATGTGGATTACCCATAGAAACAACGCCACAAAGGACTGTTTCTGTCTCACTACGGAGAATATAGGTACCTTCAACTTTTTGGGCATTAAACGGTACTTGCTTAGGCTCAAACCTTGGCACCGGCATATTGACTGATATGTTGCCATCACGCTCAATAAATAAGGTCATTTTTCCAGATTGTGTTGATACTTTAATTTTTGATTTGTTAATCAAACCTTTCATGCGAACAAAACGGGCAAAACAGCGGGCACCATTGCCACATTGAGCTACCTCACTGCCGTCAGCATTAAAAATACGGTAATGAAAATCTAAATCAGGATCATAAGGGGGTTCAACAACCAAGAGCTGATCAAAACCAATACCAAAATTGCGATTGGCCAGTTTTTTAATCTGATCATTAGATAAATAAACACTTTGGGTAACATTATCAATAACCATAAAGTCATTGCCCAAACCATGCATTTTAGAAAAGTTTACTAACATTTATTTAATCTTCTTTTACAAACTAGATACCCAGTTCAATATTTAAGGTAATGAAAGTTAATGGTAAATACTAAGGGAGAAGTTTTTCACCTGACCATAACTGTTCAATAGTTTCTCTTTTTCTGATGATATGGACTTGTTCGCCATCAACCATAATTTCAATCGCTCGAGGACGGCTATTATAATTTGAGCTCATAGCAAAACCATAAGCGCCAGAAGAGCGAACCGCCAATAAATCACCTGCTTTAATTACTAATGCTCGGTCTTTACCTAAAAAATCGCCTGTTTCACAAACTGGGCCGACTACATCATAATTTTTAGCGGCAACATCATCACGTATTTCAACAGGAATAATGGCTTGCCATGCTTGATAAAGTGCAGGACGGATCAGATCGTTCATCGCAGCATCTACAATAGCAAAGTTTCGTTCTTCATTTTCTTTTAAAAACTCAACTTCAGTCACTAATATGCCGGCATTAGCCATAATCGCACGACCAGGTTCATATATTAGTGTTAAATCGTAACCAACTAATCGTTCTGCTAGCGCTTTAGCATATTGCTCAGGGTGAGGTGGTGTTTCATCTTGATAACAAACCCCTAAGCCGCCACCAACATCTAAATGAGATAAATTGATACCCTGCTTTGCTAATTTATCAACCAATAACAACACTCTGTCCAAAGCATCTAAAAATGGTGTTAAATCTGTTAGTTGTGAACCAATGTGGCAATCTACACCTTTGACTTTTAGGTGCGATAAGCTTGCCGCATACTGATAGACCCTTTGGGCATCATCAATGGCAATACCAAATTTATTATCTTTTAAGCCCGTTGAAATATAGGGATGTGTACCAGCATCAACATCAGGATTAACTCGTAATGAAATAGGCGCTATTTTATCCATAGCTTTTGCTACTTGGTTAATACGGTCTAACTCGGACACTGACTCAACATTAAAACAAAAAATATCTTGTTCTAAAGCAAACGCTATTTCTGATGATTTTTTGCCAACGCCTGAAAATACTACTTTTTTGGCATCACCGCCGGCAGCTAATACTCGTGATAACTCTCCTTGGGAGACAATATCAAAGCCTGAGCCTAAACGTGCCATAACATTAAGTACAGCTAAATTACTATTGGCTTTAACCGCGTAACATATTAG
>Ga0307489_10000043_pt1 | contig 61004 bp, 63 predicted proteins | sample SB12metaG_FD_202247 | JGI IMG/M metagenome (GOLD analysis project Ga0307489, IMG submission 202247) | Sea-ice brine microbial communities from Beaufort Sea near Barrow, Alaska, United States - SB 1.2 | ecosystem: Environmental > Aquatic > Marine > Coastal | place: USA: Alaska | collected... | reverse complement strand
CAAGGGGATATCCTAATCTTAAAGCACAAAAATTTGCTACTTTATCAGCATCTTTTTCAAATTCTATATCACGATCATAAAATCCAAAAGGAGTATCTCCTGGGTGGAAAGAACTAGAACCGGGCCAAATTGGTATGTTTGCCATAATTTATTTTTTAATTAGTTGCTACTGGTGCATTTACAAGCACATATTCTACGTCTATACTACCTGAAATTGCATATACTGAAATAAATTCTATATCTTGTTCAAATAGACCATTAAATTGACTTCCTGAGCAATTTGGACTTGAAAACATTATTGAGGAAGTTGGAAGACATTCCATTGTCCAATAACTTTTAGTTCCTGTTTTGGAAAAATCATCCATTTTTAAAGTATATAATAAATCATCTGTTGAATTACCTATATTTGCTTTAGCTACAGTTAATGTATCACCTACATCGTAATTACTTCCCCCAGTTTGTATTGTTACATTAGTAGGTTTTACTAAAAGGTTATTAGCAACTAAAGCTGGTAATGTATTTGATACTGAAGTAGCCATATTTGCTGCTACTAAATTACCTATATAATCTCCACTAACTGCTCCAAATCCTAAAGTTTGTAATAATGATTCTTTTATAATAATATCTTGATTAACTACATATTCTAAACCAACAACATTTATTATTACAGTCGTAATAACTCCTCCAGCTGATGTTACAGTTGCAGTTGCACCTTGACCAGTTGCTGAAAATATAGGAACGTTCTGAACAGCTGTGTCAACTGTAACAGTAGGAACTGTTATGTTTGATATAGTGCTTCCTTTAACTAAGTTTCCATTAGATAAAGCTCCTGTAGGGATTACTAATTGATCACCTAAAGCATATCCTGAGCCAGATGTTACAAATGTTATTTGGGTATATGTTGGTATTGAAGCATCATTACCAGTTCCAGCTACTACTTGAACTGAACCTGTTGCTCCTGTTCCACTTCCCCCTGTTAGAGGAACTAAATAAGTTCCTATTGCTGCTAATGTAGTTGCTAATGGAGTTAAAGTAAGAGAAGGTGATAGTTTTAATGTCTCCTCCGTTACTACTCTTAATTGTATACCATTACCACTACCACTTGTAGTTGTAGGAATATTAGTATAAATTCCAGCTGTACCACCAGTTCCCCCACTTGTGTAAGATCCACTTAAATCTGATCCTATATTTCCTGTTTCAGATTCTCCATTAGATGAAGTAAAAGTTACTGCTAAACGATTAGTATCGTCCATGTTTGTTATTCTTCCATAAGCTATACTATATGAAGGAAATAAAGCAGGACCTGGTACTAAACCATTAGTATTTATTAAGTCTACATTTGTGCTAGCAGGTACGGTTACAATTCTTCTATCGTAATTAGTTACATTAGGAACTCTATAAAAGTTTTCATGTACTGTTCTTTGACCACCGACAACATGCTCTTCCTTTATATTTACACGGAAGGTATTTGGGGTTACAGTTGATGCCATAGTATTTTTGTTATAAATATCACAAAAACTAAGTAAATAAATGTTATTATTTATTTTCTTTTACTTTTTCCGCTACTTCCTGATGTACTTAATATTCTTTTTTCAGCTGCTTCTTCATATATTTCAATTAAATCATCTACAATAGGATCTCTATGATTTTGCATTAAAGTAACTCCTGTCATTTTTTTAACTTTTCGGGAAGCTGCATATAGAAATCTAAAGCCAGAATCTGCCTTACTTCGTAAATCTACTTGATGATCATCACCACATACTACCATTTTAGATCTTAATCCTATACGAGTTGAAATCATTTCCATTTGTTTATGAGTAACATTTTGAGCCTCATCTACAATAATACATGAATCTAAAAAAGTTCTCCCTCTCATAAAAGCTAAAGGTACTATCTCTATTTGACCATCTTCAATTAATTTTTCAACCTTTACTTTATCATAAAGAGCATACATATTTTGATAAATAGGTTGAATCCATGGGTCCATTTTTTCTCTTAAATCACCTGGTAGGAATCCTATTTCTTCTTTAGATACAGTTGGACGGGTAATTATGATTTTTGAATAATGTCTTCTTAATAGTCCATCTAATGCTATATTACAAGCTAGTAATGTTTTACCTGATCCAGCTTTACCTGCTAATATAGTTAATGTGTTTTCTAATATTTTAGCTTTTGCTTCTTTTTGCTCTTCATTTAATTGAATTTTAAATTTAATAGGGTTTTTAACTACACGTTTTTTTCTAAAAACTTCATCTGTGTGGTGGTTTGACGTCATTGTGGTTTATTTTTATTAATTTATCTAAACCTGCATTTATATGCATGGTTTCTTTTAATAGAAGTTCGAATGTAAATCGATTATCTAAAGGTAAAACTAAATCTACTTGAGAACCCCATCTAATTAAACTAAATCTTTCATTTTGAGTACAAAGATCTTGTTGTTTTTTAAAAGGAGCAATTACATTTACATCTTCATCGGCAATTTGTATTATATGATATGTGTAATCTAAAGAAGGCACATATATTTGGTTAGACATTCTTTCATTAAATTTTAAATAATCCATATTATTAGGATTAATTACTTTATTTAGTATATCTTTTTCAACAGCCAGCATGGGTTTATTTGTTGATTCAATAGGTTCTAAATTTTTATATTTTATAATACCTCCATAAGGAATTCGATTAATATGTACATCATAAAATGACATAAATATTCCTATCACTAGAGAAGGTTTATTATAGCTTCTATCACCCATAACATCCTGGAGAGTATAATCTATACCCTTTATTTCTAAAACTTGTTCTCCAGGTTGAGCTATTTTTTGATATAAAATAGTTCCATCTGCTGGGCTATAAAAATGTTTATAATCTATATGTGTAGATCTTAAAGGGTCTCTAAAGAAAAAATTATTACTTAACTCACCTACAGACATTTTAGATAACTCTGCAACTTCTCCATTTAACCAATCTTCTAATTCTTCAGCCATTAAAGAAGTGATTTAAAATGGTCAACTCTATTTAAATGCATTACCATACAACTTAACATAGCACCTGATTTCATATATTCAGATAAATTAAATATTATTGGTTCCATTCCTTCATCAGAACATATTTTTTCTAAAGAGGATATTTTGTGTTTTTCGCCATCATAAAATTCATCTCCCCTTTTCATTTCTGATATATTAGAAGCACATAAAATCATATTACCTAATCTAACAGAGTTAGCCATTCCATACATTGAATCCTCAGCATCTATGTCTATTATGTTTGTATACTTGCTTATTTGCGCTAACTCAGACTTATCATATAGCTCCGTACAAACCATAGTTGAGCGCGTATTTAACGGAAATATACTACAATCTAAATGGTACATATATTCATCTACCATTTTAACTTTAATAATTTCCATATCAAAATTTTCTTCCATCCAGTGATAAGTTTTTATATCTGAACGAATACCATACCCCCCTATATAAACATTATCTTTTAAATATTTTATATCTGCTTCGCCTTCCCATTTATGAGGGGAAATGTGAGTATTATAACCCATTTGATTAAAAAACTTTTCACCTACATACTCTTCACCTTGTCTTGGAGGAGAAGTATAATTAGATAATAAAATGTGATTTTTATCTTTAATGTGGGGTAGTTGTAGTCCTAAATTTGCTACATAAATTAGATCTTGAAAATTACCTTCTGCTGGTAGTAAATGTACTAAAGATTGACCTGCTATAAAATTATATAAGTCCATAAATTGCTTATATGCTTTAGGTCTATTAACTGATAATTCTTTGTTTGACATTTCCTCCATCCAAACATTGTTTGGATTATTTGTTGAAAATGTATGGGGGAAATTCATTATATAACTTTGAATAGGTAACTGTGAGGGTGTCTCTTTCATTTTTAAAAACTGTTTAATTATTATGTGTATTCTACTATAAATATACTAACTACTTACTAGGTACACAAATAATAAAATAAAAAAAAAAGCCCCGCTTTCGCGAGGCTTTTAATTATTATGTTAAAATATACTCTTAAAGTGTATTTAGATTTGATACGAAAATTCTTCCGTAAAATTCTGGTCTTAACATTTTCTTAGCATAACGAGTTAATAAACCTTTTCTTGGAGTGAAGGTTGTTGGATCGTATACTAATGGAGTCATGATTAATGGAATATATGGAGAGAATACAGCACCTGCTTCTAAAAACTGACCACCTCTATATCCTAAAAGGATTGTGTTATCAGTCATATAAGGGTTTTTGTAAACTTGATATCTTCCATTCATTGATCCAGCTTTTTGTACACCAAATGCGTAGCTCATTTTAGCAGCATCACCATCTGAGTTACTAGCAAATCCTGGGATGGATTCGATAATAGTAGCTACAGAAGGAGAACATACCATAAAATTAGCTCCACCTCTAAGTGTTCTTTGATGAATAACGTTACTTAACTTTTGAACTTTAGTTCCTAATGTTTGGAACCATTGTCCTTGAGAGTTAAAGAAGTTTAAGTTGGCGTTCACAACACCATTAGCATCAATTGCTAAGTTGTTTTGTGCACTCCAGTACTCATCACCAGCACCTGCATCTTCGATTAGCATTGAAAGAATTTCTTGATCAATTTCTAATGAAATGTATTCACTCATGATTGAAGTTAATTCAGCTTCTGCATCTAAAGAATGATAAGCATTTAAATCTTGAGCAAACTCAGGAGTCCAAACAGCTTTTAATTTTCTAGTTTTAGCAACGATAGCTTCACTTCTCATTTGTACGTTAATCTCTGGAATAGCGATTGGTTGGTTAGCAGCATTTAAGTTGACGTTACCATCTTCAAAATCACCTCTCTGAGCATCAGTAGGTTGTAGAGTTTGTAAAATAGTACCAGCAGCATCACCTGCAACAACTGAACCAGCAACACAGAAGAAAGAAATTACTCCATCTGCTCCTCTAACGTCTGCAGGAACTGCAGCACCTAATGTAACTACATAAACACCTGCAGTAGCAGCAGCATTTGCATTTGGTCTTGAAGCAGCTGAGAAAGTTACTGTATCACCAGCAACATATCCTTGTCCTGGGTTGTTAACTACAGCTGTAGTTGCAGCAGCACCACCGGCAACAGTTAAATCAAGTGTTAAACCAACACCCGCAACAGAAGTTGTAGCTGTAGGAGCAACATTTAAATCAACAGCAGCAGCAACACCTGCAGAATCAGTAGTGATATCACCAGCTGGTACTGCAGAAATTGAAGCAGCAGGAGTTGGTAAATAAGCACCTGAACTTAATCTAGTAAATGCAGGAAACTGTCTTGATCCGTTAGCTGGAGTAAGAGTAAAACCTCCTAAATAGAAACCTTCAATTGCAGTTCTATCATAGTTAGCATCTAACACAGTTGATAAAAAGTTAACTTTCTGTACGTTAGTTACTGTGGTATTTAAAGCACCAACAGCAGCAACAGTAAATGCAAAACTTGAATCAGCATCTACATCTCTGTAAAAATCAGCATTACCAATACTATAAGTGGTAACAGCTAAAGCACCTGATACTAAGTTTTGAGTTGAGTATCCAAATCTACCAGCACCATAAAGACCACCTGCAGCCGCATTACCAAAACCACTAGTGTTAGTAGCTGGGTTAAGCGGTGAAGAAGTACCATATAATGATTGTCCAGTTGTAAATGGATTCTTTTGTTGATTACCACCAGTTTCTGGTGAAGTAATGTTAGTTCCACCATATTGGAAATCTAGATAAAATACTAGACCTGAAGGAAGATTCATTGGTTGAACCGAAACAAATTCCTTTGCTGCGATTTGTCCAAATACCTTTCTTACTAATGGTAGAGCAACACCAGCCCACTGACCTGCAGCTCCTGTACCAGGAGTAAATGTACCTGATCCTGGAAGAGGTCCACCTGTTTGAGTGTTCTCGGTTACTAATTGTTTAGCTTGGTTTTCTAAGATCATAGACATATTGTTTTTGTCTGCCTCAGAAGCCATGCCTTCAAGTAAGCCTGTTCTAGACCACTTGTCAGCTAATCTTGCAGCATCACTTTGTAGTGATTTGTAAGTATTAGCGCTTTCTAATAATGAATTTAATTGTGACATTTTTTTTTTAATTTAGTCGTTAATAATTAATTGTTATGAATTGATAATGCCAGCTAATTTCTGGAATCTCATTACCATTTCATTTGATTCTACAATTGGTTGTTTCTTAGTTGCTAATGGAGTTACCATAGATCTTGAAGCACTACCTAAATTTTCATTTACGTGAGATTTTTTAGATTTAAATCCTGTATTTACAGTTTCAAATACTAATTTTGCTTCTTTTACTGTAGTAGCCTTATCAAATGCTTCTAATACTTTAACTTTTTGAGATTCAGTTAAATTTTTAGATTTAAAGATTTTGTTAGTGTAAAGTAATTTAGCGTTTAACAAATTGATTTCAGTTAACTCAGATTTTAAAGTTTTAACTGTAGCATAAGCTTCATTTAATTCTTCTTTCATCTTAGAATCACCAGCAAATTTTCTTTTACCGTCAGCTTTTTCCATGTTTTCAGAATCAGCTCTACGTTGTTTCATGTCTTGCTTTTTCTTACCATGTTTAGCGCCTTCAGCATCGTCTAATCGTGCATCGTACCCTTGTTTTTTCTTTTCATCAATTTCCTCTTTAGCTTCATCTAATTCAATGTCAACCGCAGTTTCCATATCATCTTCTACTTCTAACTCACCATCTAAATCTACATCTACATCGACATCATCTTCGAATGATTCACCAGCTTCTAATTCGCCAGCTCCAACCATATCTTCAATTACGTCTTCGATGAATTTTTTAAGATCTTCTTCTGACATATCTTCTAGGTCGATATCTTCTTCCTCGTCCATGTCTTCATCAGCATCTTTTTCCCCATCTTTGTAGCCTTCTTCTTCAGCGTCAGTTTTTTCATCTTCTTTGATGTCATCCTTGTCGTCTTTAGAATCTTTCTCTTCAGATAGTTCTGTTTCTAGTTCTGCTAAAATTTCATCTAAATCTGAGTCATCTTCCTCTTTAAGTTTACGCATTTTTTCAGTTTCACTTTCAGCCTTATTATCGGACTTACGGTCATCACCTTCACGTTTTTCTTTTTTAGTCATGTACTCTTTTTCTTCTGTAATCTCAGCATCGTCTTTTTTCGCTTCGTCTACTTTATCGTCCATCTCTTCATCCATATCCTCCATCTCTTCTAACTTTGCAGCTAGCATAGATTTGATTTGTGGTTGAAAAGCTTCTTCTAAAGCGATTTTAGCATTTGCAATGGCTGATTCTTTGACAGTCTTTGCATCGGCGATAGCCTCTTTTAAAAAGTTTCTATTCATTTTTCCTTAATTTTTTTTGGAAGTACGATTATTTGGAATCGTAATAAGAATTATTATTATTCGAATGTCATATAAGAAATGACATATTATGTTTATACGTATGTGTGGATATTTAAAGGTAAATAGAAAAAGCGCTTCTTCGAAAAGAAAGCGCTAATTCTGGGGTTCACAGGAAAAAATTTTAATAAATGGGACATGAACCATTTGCACAGAGTATTTCTGTGATTATAGTATTTAACTTAGTATATGGATTTGTTTTTGGAATTTTCATTCCTTCTTTTACTAAATGCATAAATGAATCTGGGTTGGATGGAGTTGAAACAAAATCCCAACATAATAGTTCAAAATCATCTTGTACTTCTTGTACTTCACCCATTGGTTTTAAACTTCCCATTCCACGAGAAGATACACCAACTGTAATTCCACTTTCAACTAATGCCTTTAATATATTTCCAGATGGTGTTGGTAATATTTCTATTTTACCTATTACATTATCACCATCCCACCACATATCTTTAATATTATGAGATACATTTTTTAAATTTATAATAGAATCATCTGGGTGGTCTAATTCTCCCATTGCTCTATTCTCATTTACTAGCACTCTATACTTGTCAATTTCTCTTTCCCATAGATCTTTTGAGTAATATCTACCGTTACCGTTTTTTATTTCAGCTGTAGCTAATATTCCTTCAACTAAAGGATTACCAGCTTCAGAAATATTCCTTTCTGACAACGATTTGGGCATAGCTGTAAACAGCCGAGTTTCAACAAGTACTTGCTTATTCATGTATCTTTATTTGTTTTGTCTGAATTTCTTTAAACCTGAATATGATTCAGGGTTGTCATTAGAACTATAATTTGAACTGTCATTAGAATTTTCATTAGATCCCGCATTACTTTCTTCAGCAATTTCTTCGTCTTTATTGTTTCTAAATGCTCTTTCTGATGTGTCAGAATTTGAAGCTCCGGCATAATTTGATGATTCCATATCTTCATCTACTACTTCAGTTTTTTTATAAGACTTACCACACATTTTTTCATAAAGTTTTTCCATCTTCATTTTTCTTCTTTCAAGATCCTTTACTTCGCGTTGCATTCCTTTTATCTTAGTTTTATCAACTAATTCTGATAGGCTTTCATCTTCAGTAACCATAGAAAGTCTTGTATTTTTCTTTTCTATAATTTCATCAATATGAGCAATTTTAGCTTCTAAAGCTACAACTTGTGATTGTTTATCTATTTCAGCTAATTTACTATCTAATGTTTCTTTTTTTACTTTCTTTTTAGCAACTGGCTTCTCACCTAATGGGCCGCTTTCCATTAAATCTATTAATGATATCATTTTGTTTTCTTTTAGTTTTACTTTTTCCATTTTATCAGATTTACTCGCTGTCAAACCTGGGGCTTCGTCTGTGTATCCTAATTTATCTATACCAAACATAGCATTTTTTATATAATATAAAGGATCACTAGCTAAATTCTTAGCTACTAACTTTTCGGCTTTTACTATTTCTTCTCCTAAATCAGCATCTGATACTGTTTCTCTAACTTTATCCATTTCAAATTTAACACCTAATTTAAATTCTTCACCATTTAAAGTATCATAGTTATCTTTATTAGCTTTATAATCAAAATTATGTGATTCTATATCTTCAACCTGTTTAGCTACTTTTTTAGAATCAGCTTTAACTGCTTCATCTGCTTTAGATTCTTTAGTTTGTGCTACACGTAGTGGAGGATATCTATTTGGGTTTTTAGGATTCGCTTCTTTTATAATATCTACATTATCATTAAATATTTTAAACCAATCTGGGGATTTAGTTGGGTTAGCAATGCCTGCTAAATTTTCGGTTATTACAGACCTATTTAATAGAATTTTTTCTGCTTGTTGGAATGTAGCAGAATTAACTATCATATGTGAGTAATTTCTTTTAACCTCTTTAAGAAAAATTTCTTTATTACCTTTTCCTTTTTTTATTTGGTTATACTGTTCTTGTATTGTTTTTGCCATTTTATTCTCCTTTTAATAAGTCTTTAATATCTTTTATATAATCTAAAACTAAATCTGTTGGTTTAACTACGGCATATGATGAAGGATTATCATTATAATACTCACTTGTTTCATTTTTAGCGTTGCTTAACATCTTATAAATATCATTAAGTTCTTGCTCAATTACATCAAATGCTTTAATTCTTTCACCTTGAAATTTTTTCTGATCTTCAAATAGTTGTTTTACATCTAATTTTGATCCTTTTTGTACATAATTTCCGGATTTGTTTTTTGGAACTAATTTATACCCATAAGCATCTAAATTAATATCTTCAGTTAAATTTTTAGGTTTTTTAAAGGCATATGGTGTTGCATATGTCATACCCTTACCTGGGGTAAATGAAGCTGATCCATCACCTCCGCCTGTTGTAGACATTTCTTCTATTTCTTCCTCAGTAAGTTGTGATTTTAGTTGATCATAAAATGCCGGGTATTCTTTTCTTAAATGTGTTCTAAATTTATTATATGTTGCTCTTTGTTCATCATATATAGCTCTTAAAACATCATCATCTCTTACAGATTCACCTCTAATTAAATCATTAGCTGCGTCTCTAGAATCTTTTAATTGTTTAATTAATTCACCAAAAGAGGGTAATTGAATTACACTATGAGAAGTTCCCCCACCGGCTGATGTTGTTTCATACTTAAAATAAGTATCACCATCGTCAGAAATAAAATCATTGTCATTCCAAGGACCGTGTCTTTTTTCAATCCAACTAATCAGTTTAGGATCAATATCTTTTTTTTTAGCTTCTGTTATACTTTGGTATATTTTTTCTATAATATTATCCATTAGCTATAGTTAATTCTTCTAATAATGAGTGATACTGTAATAAATCAACTAAATGACTATTTTTAACAATTGTTCTTTTATTTATTTCTACAATTAATTTATTAACTTCTTGTAATTTTATTTTAGTTGTTTGATCTTTTACCTTAACAATCTTAGACTTAAGAAGGGATTTTATATTATTAATTTCTTTATTATAAAATTCTTTTAGTAAAGGGCCATTATCTGCTGAATTAATAAATTCTTTAAGGATTAATTTTTGTTTTGAATTTAAGTTATCATATTTAGTATTAAAATTTTCTAATAATACATGGTAAGTTAAAGTACGTAAATCCTTATCATAGGATTTAAATTCGGTTAGTACTACATCTTCAATTTTTTCTTTATTAATTTCCTGGCTTGATATGTGTTCTAATATAGTAACTTTATTATCTATTATTTGGTTAGGATTTGTATTATTAGATGTATTATATAATTCTAATAACATATAAAAAGAAGCTTGTTCTTTATAATCTGATAATTTAGTTCTAAATAAATCCTCCACATTATAGTGGGATTTTAGTTCTTTAATCAAATTATATTTTTCTTTTTTTAATTTTGTTCTATTTAACTTTTTAGATTGCTCTAAAACAGTATCTAATATAATATTAGCTCTAGACTCTGTAAGTTTTTTATTTTTAAACACAGTTTCATAAAGTTTATATTCTTTTCCTAATTCAGTATTTACAAAATATTCTTTTATTATTTTAATTGCCGGGGAATTAATACCAGATAGAGTGTCACCAGTAATCTTCTTTACTAAAATCTCAAAGAGAATGCCAGTATTTTTAAATTTTGAGTGTTTTATATACATCAATATTTATTTTAGTATAAATATATTAAAATTATTGTTCCTTGATATTTGACTCATCAAGTAGCGAACTTTTCGCTTTATCTTGTTCAAATACTAACGTTTTCTCGCTAGGCATTGACTTTAACATACTTTGGTGTTGTAAAAATTGCTTTTGTGCCTCTAAAGTTAAAGGGGATTTGTTTGTATCATTATCATCTTTTTTCATACCTGCAGCACCTAATCTATCTTTACCAAAATTATCATCTTGGGTATTTCGTTTAGATACTTTTTCAGCAGGTCTCCCTAATGGTGTTTTATCTTTTGTACCTTCTTTATAACCATCAGGTACATTTCCTGGATCTGAAAACATTCTACCTGATCCATATAATGATGCTAAGTCATGAGGAGTACCATATGATTTACCTGTTTCAATAGGATCATTACCTTCAGCTTCTATTTGAGATATTCTAAATCCTCTTTTAGCATCTTCTCTAATTAAATCTCTATATTCTTCAAATTGATCTTCACTTAAATGGAATATATGTTCATAAATCCAATCTGTAGGTAATAACTGATTGTCTTTCATCTGTGCAGCTAAATCTACTTTTTCTTTCATTAATGCTATCCTTTCTTGATCATATATAATTGAAGGATTAGTTAATGATAGTTCAAAATTTCCTAATTGTTCATCTCTATAGCCTTGGGTATATAAATGAACTAATGCTATTTTGTATAACTCTGATACTATAATTCTTTGTATACGTTCTATGGTACGAGCAAATCTAATATCTTGTGCTGCTAAAGTAGCTTTACCATCTGTATTTTCATCATACCCCATAAATGCTTTTGGAACTTTTAAAGCAGCAAATAATTTATCTCTTAAATATTCAACATCTTCAATTCCATTCCACTGCAACCCATTTAAATTTTCTATTTTAGTTGCTTGGTCATTACCCCTAATAGGAATATAATAATCTTCTAATATGTTTTGCATATTATATTTAAGATTATATTCACCTGTTTTTTCATCTACAAATGGGGTACGTTTTAGTTTACTTAAAGTTTTTTCCATAAATGCATCTACTTCATTTGGAGGGATTGAACCTACATTCATATAAAAAATACGTTTTTCAGGTGCACGCACAATTCTATGAATTAACATAGCATCTTCCATTAACACATATTGTTTAAATATTTTCCTTGCTGGTTCTATATATGATCTACCATAGGGTAAAAAATTCATATCAGATAATAATCTAAAATGAGCCATTTCATAATTGTCAAATATTATTCCTGATGCTTGGTCTCCTGAGTTAGGCGCATTATAATAACCATAACTAGAGGTAGAAACACCATCTGGGTCGAATCTATATTTTATTTCAGCAGGATTTATTTTATTACCATCTTCACCATATCCAACACCACCTTCAAGCCTTTCAATATGGAATGCTGTGTAGGGAATTACATTATATACCCCAAATTTTTCTGCTATTTCTAATTTTAAGAAAAAATCTCCGTATTTACACATATTTCTTATCCACGGCCAAAGATTAAATTCAACATTTAAAACATCATAAAATAAATTATATAGAATTTTTTGAATATCTTCATCTGCTGATTTAATTTGTAATACTTCCCCCATATCATTTTTTAGGGTAGCTTCATCAGCTATAATATCTAAAGCAGATGCTACAATAGCATCCATATCCATAGAATCATAGTCAGAATATAATAAGGGACGCATTGCCTGATAGTTAAAAGATAACTGTTGACCATATATTGACGTACCTGCATTAGAATATATTCTATTAAATCTATCTACTAATGAGTTTGTTTCTAATTCTCCAGTTTGTTGTGCTTTATTAACATCAAATACCTTAAGTTGATCACCACCAACATTACGAATTATTACGTCTGTTGAAAATAATCTTTGAAGTCTTGAAAATAAACCTTTATCTGCCATTTTATTCGTTTTTTATAAATATATTATCTATTATCCTAATAACCAACCTATATTATGATCTTTACCGTCTATGTTAACATCATATGGGTTTTTAGTACTATTAGATGCATAACCCCCACTATAGGATACTTTATTACTTTTTACACTACCTAAAGTTGCTCTAGTCATATCTAAACTTTGTTGTTGAAATTTTAATGATGTGTCTCGTAGGAACATACTAATCCCAAATGACATAACCAAATCATCATTGTAACCTGTTTGAGCTTCTGGTCTTCCATTTTTCCAAACAAATACCTTCATTTCTTCTAATAAACGTTTTGAACGAATTATTACGGATCTATCACCAACAAATTCTCTAAATTTATTAATACAAAGTGGTCTAGTTTTCATTGACATTGTAAATCCTGGTACCATTTCTGAGTTACTTTCATATACTCTTAAAAATGATTCTGCAGTTAAAGCATCTGATTTTGGTGATTGATATAAGTTTCTATATCCTCTTTCTCGAATTGCATCTAATGTAGCCCACCCAATATTAGCATTTTCAACTACTAACATAGCATTATTATATTCAGTAGCTAAACCTGTTAAAAAATATCCAAATTCTTTAGGTGGCATTTGTCCTTTATATTCTGCTACTTGAGTATTTGTTGCTATATCCATAACATGACATGCCGAAAAATCTTTACCATCTCCTCTAGCTACATCAGCTGTAACCATATATTCTCTTGAATAGTCTGCCGCTTCCCAAATCCATAAGTTTTGATCAACACCTCTTCTTTCCATTGGATCTTTAATAGTTGTTGAACCCATAAAATCAATCCACTCAGAATAAAATACTATATCCCCAGATGTACTAAAGTCACAATCACATTCTTGTGAAGCTAATCTAGGATCTCCTAATAATTCATCTTGTCTATTTCTCCATTCTTGATCTCTTTCAGGGTGGACATCCCATGGTAACCTTATAGGTAAAAAATCATTTTGATTATTTTCGGCCGAAACCCATGTTTTATGGAACCAATTTCCAGTACCATATGGTGTACTTAATACTATAGCACCACCCCCAGTTGCTAGGGTTTGTTGAGCTGATGCCCATATTTCTCCAATTTGGTCGATAAATGCAGCTTCATCTATTAATAATAAAGATACTGCTTCTGATCTACCCGCATCACTTGATGCTGATGTTGCCTTAATTATTGACCCATTGCTTAATCTTAATGATAATTTATTATTTTCTTCAGCTTTAATAGCAAGCCAAGAAGGTAAATTATCATACATAAATTTTACCTTAGTAACCATATTACGTGCTGTTTCTTGCTTAGTTGCAATACATAATACATTTTTATCTTTGTGAAATAACATTAACCATAAAGAATAACCAGCTGATAAGGTTGATATGCCTAACTGTCTTGATTTTAATATTATTGAATATGGATTTTCTTGCATTAAATGCAATACTTTTTCTTGAAACGGGAATAGATTAAATAATATTCTTCCTCTTTGGGGGTGTTGAATATTACAATACTTTTTCATAAAATGAGCAGGATCTTTAGCACATTTTATATATTCTTGTCTTATTATTTGTTTTAAATCTGACATTATTTTTTTCCTATTTTCCAGTATAATCTACCAGATATTACAGGTCTAAAATCTTGGTTAATTCCTATTCCTAAACCATATATTTGTTTTCTTTTATCCTTATAAAGTAACTCACCACCTAAGTAGTTAATCTGGTCACTTCTTCCTTGTAATCCTAAACCATAATAAAATTCTCTTTTATTTATATAATGTTCTTCTGTAACTATTGTTGTTGGTATTAATATATTAGAAGTAACTTGTCTTGAAAAGATGCTATTTTGTGATATAGTGTCTGTTATAATTACTACTCCAAGAGAATCTAAAATAATTTCATCTACATATACATTTTTTGAATAATAATCTTTTAAAACTTCTAAAGTATCTATAGGAATATTTACTAAAATAGAATCGATTTCATATTTAGTAATAACTTTGGTTTTCCATTTAGGAATATATACTGGTTTATTAACAGTAATGGTGTCCCATTTAGTTTCTATTTTAGTTATAATTTTAGGTTCAGTCTCTATTGGGGTACTACTACAACCTTTTTGTAAATATATAACTATAATTAAAACTACAATTAGTAGGGTTTTTATATTCTTAAAGTAATCCTTCAAGTTCTTTTTTGATTTTAGTTAATTCTCTTAACCTGTTAGTTAATTTTTCTTTTTCAACACCTTCAGCATCTTTCCATTTTTTAACTACTTTTTTCATTTCTTTTTGTGTATCAGCTAATTTATAACCAATTTTAGATAGTGGTTCTTTTTTTAACTGTGATGCTGTAGGTTCTTTTTCCTCATCATCTTCTACCTGTTCAAAAGCCATTTCTTCACCCCCACTATGGACATATAAATCTGTAGTATCATCTACATCTTTTTTATCAACATATCCATCATCTTGAAATTTATCTGAGTCATTTCCCTCACTAACACCATCAAAATCTCTTTGTTTTAAAGCAGCCATAATAGCAAATACAGCATCTTGTTCGCTGTAGTCATATCTTTTAGCAGTTCTTGCAATATAACGATTTACATCTCTAGATACTTCTGGGTTGAGAGCTTCTGTTAATCCTAAATCTGAAGATAATTTAGCTGTTTTTTCTAATTCAGCATTATAGTTTTGTTGATTTTTAACATCATCTGAAGATGCCGCCTCTAAAATATCAAGTATTTCTTCTTTTATAGATTTTTTTAGTTCTGATTTTTTCATTGGAAATATTTTGTTATAAATATCAAAGAGAAACTGCCTGTTTAACTATTTTTATACGTTCTTCTGTTGATCCCTCAATTTCAACTAAATTTTTTATTTTATGTCTATATTTAGTAATTAAAAGTTGTATATTTTGATCAATCAGTTTTCTATATTCTTCATCCGTTTCTCTAACTCCATTATTTTCAATTTTAACCCCTTCAGGTGAAACATAAAATATATAATCATATTCTTCTAGTATATGAGATGCAAATGAACAAAAATCATCAGCTTCAAAGTAATACATTGACTTAGAACATTTAGCAAATGCCATTACATCAATAATAGTTCGATCTGTTATAATATTATCTTGCATTAATTCACTAGCCCTTTCAGCTAAGAATACAGCCTGACCCTTAACTGTTGAATCTGTATTTAATGGTATACCCATTTCCATAAGATATTTAGAACGCTCTGTCCTAAATTTATAATCTTTAAACTCAGGCAAATCAGCCAAAGCATTAACTAAAGTTGTTTTACCTACTGACATTGTACCACAAAAACCTATTTTCATATTATATAGTATATCGCTCGTTACCAAGCATTATTTTTAAAACATTTTCAGGAATAGCTGAGTTTACAAATGGATCTAATTTTGCTATAGCTTGAGTTGTATCATATGCTATAATAGGAACGATTTTAATAGTTCCATTATCTACATATTTGCACTCATATAGTAAATTGTCCTTAATTTTTGATAGCCCCAGTAGTTTAATTTCTAATATTGCTGTATTTCTATCTATTTCTATTAGAGATGCTGCTAATTCTTGATCTTCTTGTTTATATTTTTTTCTTATCATAATTAAAATGGTAAATTTAATGGATCAAGTTGTGATGATCCCATTCCTACTCTATAACTATCACTATCAAAATGTTGTGTTGATACCTCGAATATACAACTTCCTTCTTCAAGAGCCAACATTTGGTGGGGTTGTCCTGGCATTAAATGAATACAATCTCCTTCTGTAACCTCAACTGATAATTGCTCCGCTGTTTCAGTATCAATGTATTTATATAAAAATTTTCCTTTAGAAATATACCATGCTTCATCTTTTAATAAGTGATAATGCATTGAAAAAGACTTACCTTCTTTAAATACTAATAACTTACCACAATATTTTTCATTATTGATAATCCATAACTCATGACCCCATGATTTTTGATGCACTTCACCTTTATAAGGCATTGCCTCTAATGTATGATCTCTCATATTAATTTCTATATGTTTCTCCTTTTGGAGCTGATTGTTTGTACCAAGGTAATCCTTCTCTTTCTTTCATTATTTCTTTAAAAATTTCTTCGTCATATTCAATTCCACTTAAAAAATATCCTCTTTTAAATTCACTATTTTTAGATAATGGAACAATTGCTGGTTGTTCCCATCTGTGGTGTTTAAAGTGTTCTTCACCTTCCATTCTAATTAAGTAATGTCTAGCACCCTTAAATTTTATAACTTTTTCCTCATATAATTTTTCGCCCATAACTTTATTTTTTACTAGTTGTTTATTTTATTTTGAAATTTTTTAAAATTACCCTCTTTATCATAAGATAATCCACCTTGAAGGTATTTATGTGTATCACCCATTTCATTTAACTTTTTATTATTTGCAGGATCATTTAAAAAGTTATTTACTTCTTTGTCTAATATAATTATTTGCTCTGCTACTAATGTACCTTGTGCCCCTGATACTGTTATCCCTCTTGCACTTAAAGCATCACCAACAAAGTGTACATTAGGATATTTTGTTAAACTTAAATCTTTATAATTAACTAATGGTTCGGGTGATAGATATTTAATTTCAGGTACATATACACCCCAATCATCTCCTAATGTAGAAAAGACTTTTTTCATATCATCAATAAAATCATCAATGTATGTATAATACCCTTGAAATGCTTCCCTAATTTCATCTAATGAATCAATTTGAACAGCACTTACATCAATACCCTCAGATGTTGATGAGGGTTTACGAGTAGGACTATAAAATAATCCTGTTGCTTCTTTTTGTACTTTACCTACTAATTCCCTAGACCATTCAAATGGTTTTTCTATGCCTTGTACTTCCATTAAAATACCAAAATTAGTCATATTATTTCTAAATGCTTCATCTTTTTTAGCATGCCCATTGTATGAATGGTTTCCATACGTTTCTTCAACGGCAACATAAGCTGCGTTGTTATTTGTACAGAATGAGCGTAATGATACCCCCTTGTCTTCGAATTTACGATATAATTTGAAATCATAAGATACATCAATTAATTTTTGGAAGTGTTTTTGGGGTGCTTCAAATCGAACACCTATTTGAACTGGTTTTGGTTCGGTTGGTAAGTCATACTTTTCTGCTAATGTTTTACCAAAGTCAATACCCGATTTACCTACACCAAAGATAAGTTTATCATAATTTATTGAATTCATATTTACCCATTGTAAATCTCCAGGTAATTCAGCACTATCCATTTTTGCTACTTTAGAATAAATTACTTTACTATTATCAAAATTAATATCTGATACTTTAGTTTCCCATAAAAATTCAACACCACCTTTTACTAAAAAGTCATACCAATTTTTACCAATTTCATGTAAATAATCTGTACCAACATGCCATACTGGGAATAAACGTAACCCAAAATACGGTTTGATAAAATCTGGCTCTGCTATAGGATTTGAACATTGTACTTCTTCTGGTTTTGGGTGAAAACGTTTAAAATTATCAATTACTTGATCAAATAGTTCCATTGCTTTTTCTTCACCTACATATTTACTTAATTGACCACCAATTGAAGTGTGGTAAGTTAATTTACCATCAGACCAACCTCCAGCTCCTAAAAAGCCTTCCATTACTTCAGAGTATTTTCTGTCATATGGGTTTTTACCCATATCAATAATGGTAATTTTACCATTAAAACCTTCATCAATTAATTTAGTTGCAGCATTTACATTTGCTACTCCTGCTCCAATCATTACTACTTTATTATTCATTTAAGCTTAATATTTATTTGTTATCAATATACGAAAAAAAAATGTGGACTCCAAATAGGAGGCCACAGATCTCAATGTTTTTTTATAATTGTTCGGCTATGAATCGAACTGTAAGTTTTTATTTTTTAAAAATCATCATCATCATCATATGGGTCAACATCACCATCATCATAATCATCATATTCATCTTCGCCATCATCTAAATCTTCAAATTCAGATTTATAATTAAAAATATCATCTTTATTATCAGTGTAAACACCATCTTTACTATCTATATAGTCTAATATTTTTTCTAATGCTAAATACATTAATCTTTCATACCCATCATCGTTGTTTTTATAACTTAATCCTTCAGCTTTACTAAGTATACTTGTTATAGTTTGTTGAATTTCAAATGGAATTTCTCTTGAATTAACTAAAAACGAATGAGCAGGACCAGCTGTTTCAATACCATATCCTCTATCAAAAAAATCACCATCATTATAATGACGATAAATAATTCTATTAATTGCTCTTAACATTTCACCTTCTAATTTATTAGAATTACCGGATGAAGGTACTAGTTCTTTAAAATAAGCATCACTTCTTTTATTTAGTGCTGAATTTTCATTTACATTCTTTTTACCTATAGCAGCTAATTTTCTAAGTGGTTCTTCTTTTGCGCCTGTTCTTTTTAAATGTTGAATGCGTTGTTCTATTTCTTTATCAGATAGTGATTCTGTTAAATATTGTTTTTTAAAAAATTTATGTACATCAAAATTTTCCATTATCTTCCGTATGTTTTAATCATATCACTAATAGAAATATCTGCTCTTGGACCTTTATCAACTCCTGGAGCTACTATTCTACCAACTACTATTTCTTCAATAGCTTGAGCTAAATCGTCACCATCAATATTACCTTTTTGGTATTGGTTAATATGTCCCATTACTTCATCAACACTAACCTCAACGAAGCCTTTTTCTTCTTTAATATCTTCTTTAGCTTCATAAGCTGCTTTTACACTTTCTAATGTAGGTAAAGCTTCACCTGATTTTCTAGTATCGTATCCGGGTGCGTTTTCATTTAGTAATGATTTTTTACCAAGAAATTTTTTTAAGTTAAAATTATCCATTTTATTTTATTTTATTTTATTTTATTTTTTATCCTCTTCCAAATTCGAAAGCAATTCCAAACTCTTGTCCTATTTCTTCTAATACATCTGATGGGTCTATTCCTGTGTTTCTAATCATTTGAATTATTTCACCTATTACTTGGCCCGATCTTTTATCTGTACCTGCAGCACCAAAGCTTTCTTCATTAATTACACCTTCAGATAAATCTATATATGATTTTAAATCATCAAGTAAATCTTTATCTGTAGAGTTTTCATAGGCATCAGGTTCAAAATTTCCATCGAGTTCATCTATATAATCTTCAATATATTTATCCTCTATGCCTTTTTCTTTTCCTAATTTCCTAACTCTTGAAGTAATTTCATCTGCAGTTACACCTTCTGCAAGGAATTGTCTAAAATTTTTTAATTCTTCCACTTTGTTATTTTATTATAAATATTACCACTTTTTACAAGACCAATATCTTGCCATAGTTTTAGGCCCTGGATTATCACAATTATGTCTTGCTCTAAACGCCTTTCTTGCTTTAGGGTTTGATTTTCGAATTTTCATAGTTTTTTGTCCTGCTTTTTTAGCAGTTGTTCCACCATGTCCAAAATTTACTTTTTTTACCTTAATTGAACCATCAGCATTTTTCTTACCTGAGTTAACATAAACTTTAAATTTCTTACTGTCACCTCTTGTAGGTTTATTTAAATCAACTGTTTTTCCTTTAAATTTAGCTTCTAAAATTCTATTTATTCTTTCTTCTAATGACTCACTCATGTCAAAATGACTACCTAAATGTTTCTTAAAGAAATCAAAGTCATCACTTGAAAAACCTAAGAATTGGTCATTCATTAAATTTCGATAAACACCTTTACCACCTTGTTCTTTGCCTGTGTATCTCCACATTCCGCTTGAAATAGATGTATCTTGATATTTTATGTTTTTATTTAAATCAAAATCTGGGTATTTAGAATCTGATTCTCTTTCTTTTAAACCTCTCATATCAAAACCAGATGCTTCACCTGCTTTTTTAAATTTAGATTTTTTTTCTTTAACGTAAAGACTTTCTGTTGAATTCCATTCATAGTCGTCCTTATTGAAGTCTTTTAATTTTTTAGCTTTTTGATATTCTTCAGATGATAATTTAGCTTGTTTGAGTAGGTTATTTTCGTTTATTACTTCTTCTTCTAACATAGGAAAATCTAAAGGCACTTTTTTACCTTCATATATGCCAAAATAGCCTTGATCTGTTTCTGTAAGTAATTCTATGTCTCTTTTATTAGTAATTTCTAGAATACCTCTACTATACAAAGATCTGGCTTCAGCTATTAAATCAAAATAATCTCGAGAGCCAGCGCTATAAAAATTATTAATAAGCGGTCTATTAGTGTCTATATGGTGCTTTAAACCTTCAGACAATATAGTTGCCGGTGCTCGGCTTTCATTAAGTATCAACGCAGTATTATCGGTATCACACGTATTACATCCACATTTTTTACACATATTATTTTAATTTATTATACATATTAAGAAGCTTTAACAAATACTGCACTAGCATTAGTACTAGATGAAGCATAATTAATTAAATTATTAATTATTTCACTAGGATCATCTGATTTAGATATGGCATTAACCACCTCTAATGCTAAGTATTTTGATACTCTATAAAGTAAATTTTGATTAGGTGTTTTTTTAGGATTAGTATAATTTCTTTCAAAATCAGCACTATCTAATCCTTCAGTTTCATTCCATAATTTTTTAAATTTAACTTTAAATTCAGGATCATTTTCAACTACTTGGTTTTTAATTTCTTTAGGAGATGATAATTCAATTCCATTATCATTTAATGCTTTCTTAACTATTGAATATCCTACTTTACCTCCAGCTGCTTTTTTACCAATAATTTCTCCCATAAATCCAGTTAAACCCCCAAAATTTCTAAATTCAATAGAGGCATCATCAAATAAAATATAAGCTTTAGCTGCATTAACCCTAGGATCAATACCTTTATATTCATACTTTGTAGTTTCTATTGTTGGATCATTAAAAACTTTTAATGAAGCATTATTACCTGCTTTTTTAAGTGATACACCTATTATCTTACCTTTATTATATTTTTCTAATAATAAAGTATTTATTTCACTTAAAGTATCAGGCCAATTTATATTCATTTCATCAGGTGCTACCATCCAAATATCAGCTGGGCTCCATTTATTTATATCTTTTATACCAACTTCTTTTAATTTTGGTTTAACTGCAGCTTCTAAATTTTTAACCCAATCAGATCCTCTATTTTGAATAAAAGGGCCAGAGTATTTAGATGCTAATTCATTAGCAATACTCACACTAGAATTTAACCATCCGGGATTGTTTAATAATAATTCAGCTGCTCCATCAAAATCCGTTATTGCAACTTTACCTTTTGTAGAGTTTATAGCTTCTTCAGTTACATTATCTACTTCAATTTCATCAGAAGAATATCTAATTTGATTTACTATACATTGAGCAGATTCAGCTTTACCTGTTAGTGCAGATCCACCTCTCATACCCCCACCACCACCAAACTCAGATGTTTTTTTAAGGTTAGAAGTTGTAATTTTATTACCATCTTTATCTATTAAAGAAATAGCAGTAGTAATACGTGTTTTACCTTTTAATTGAGATAAAACTTCTTTTTTATTATCTACAACAAATTTAGAACCATTATTTAATTCTAATTCTTCACCATTATTGATTTTTTTAATTAAAATTTCAATTCTAGGCATTTTAACACCACCAGATAAAGTAGCATCTTTACTTAATTCTGAAGGTGATAAAGCTGTTTCAAACAAATCAATTTCATCTAATATATTTTCGAGTATTAAAATATCCTGCTTGTTAGTAAAGTCAGGATATCCCTTTGGAAATTTATATGAATACCTTTTAAAGAATTTATCAAATACACTCATATTATTTTTATTTATATATCTATGTCAACTTCATCTTCTACATCTACATCTACATCTCCTCCGCTATCAGATTCACTACTTTCTGATCCAGCATTAGGTGCTCCATATCGTAAAACACGAGCAATAGCATCTATAGCTCTTTCTTCTTCAGGTAAATTTAGTAAATAATATTTTTTACCTTCAATTTGTGCTATCCAACTATTTCTTGTAAATATTAAATAAAAGTTAAAATCGTTTTTTAAATTAATTCTAAATGTAGTAGGTTTAGGAGCAACCCAATCAATTGATGATATAAAATTATCAAACTCATGAGTTAATAAATCAACTATTACTTTTTTTAATTCTGGAAATTTAACAAGTTCATCATATTCAACAGCAGCCTTATCAGCTTGTTTTCTATTGCCAACAACTGTTGGGACGATTAATCTTATCTTTTCCCTTAATTCTGCCGCTGTCATGTTATTTTTGTTTTGCTGTTGGGCCTTTACCCCCGCCTTTTGCTTTATATGATGCTACTGCACCTGCAATTGCTTTGGCTGCCTTACCTGATTTACCTTGTTTTTTTATTTTATTAACTAAAGTATCGTATGATTCATCTACTTCATCTTTAATATCTTCATCTTTATCTATTTTATCACCTGCTTTAGTTGGACCTTTAAAAAATACATTATTATTTGGTGGAGCTGAATCGTAACCTTCATCTAATCCCATTTCTTTGTTAAAAGCAGCCATTAATGTTTTAAATTGCTCACCTGATAATGCTGCTTCTTCAGCAGCTCTATCTAATGCATCTAATGCCATTGATATTTTACTACCTTTTTTAAGTAAATCTTCATCTACTTTACCATCTTGATCTTCATCTTTAACATCCATAGCTTTATCAAAAAATCCTTTAGGTAAACCTTCTTTTATTTTTTTTGCTATTTTTTCTGCTATTGTTATATTAGTTTCACTTAAATCATCAACAGAGGTTATATAATCTTCAACTGTTTCATCTACTACGTCTGTAGCTACATCAACTACAGCATCAATTCGTGGTTCACGAAGTTCAAATTCAAGGTATTCTTGAGCACCAACTATAGCCTCTTTTGCCTTAAATATTTTACTTTGCCACCATGAAGGTAAATCTACTTCACCCATGTTATCGAATTGATCTAGTATTTTATATAATTTCATAGATGCTTTACCAATTTGATATAAATCACCTTTAATCATACCTGGTTCATTATCTTCATGGCCTAAATCTAAGTCTTCGGATACGGGTATTTTATTTGTATCTACTAAATTTTGAATAATTCTTCTAAGATCACTGCTTCCTTTCCAATCTGGATTTTGGACAAAAAGTATATTAAATGCATCTTTTAATACTTCTATATCTTTATCTTCTAAACTATGACCCTCAGTAACTGCTTTTTCAATAGCAGCTCCACGAGTTTCCTCATAATCAGACAATTTACCATCTTTATTTAAATCGGCTTTTTTAGGATTTTTTAGCGCATCCTTGATTAATTCAGTTAATTTAGGGTCTCTCATTTCTTTAGTTTGTTTTTTAGCCATGTTAGTAGCACGTCCATACATAACTGCTTCTGCATCTTTACCATATTTCTTAACTAGATCCTTTTTATTATCTTTCATATTCATGATAATATCTTCTCGTTTATCTAATTCAGATTTAGTAAGTTTGCGTTCGTTAATCATTTTTACTTATGCCCTCTTTTAAAATCAGCTGAATAATTTTTAATTTTATTAGCAGCAGATCTACATCTACCTTTAGCAGCAGCACTGGTTTTGTCAATTTCTGCTTCTATTAATAATACTTGTTCTTTAATTGCTTCTAGTAATTCTTTAGTTTCCATAATTTTTATTTTTTAATAACTGTTTTAATTTAATTTAATTTATTTTATTAGTCCTGCTAATTTTCTGAACCTTTTAATTTCTTGAAGATTTAATGCAGCTTCAGCATCTAACATACTTGCTGTGTCTCCGCTACCTTTAGTAACATCCAATTCTGCATCTACAGGATCTCCGTATTCCCCACTTTCTAAATCTTCATTTGTTGAGCTAACAACATGAGCTCTAGTGTAATAAGTAATTGTATTTCCGATTTGATCTAATAATTTATCATCACCCATACTTTTAGCTTTTTCTTGTGCCTTTGTTAAAAGACCTAATATAGCTGTTACATCAGAAGATTCACCTGCTAGTTCTGAATCTACTTCGATTTCAGATTTGTCAGATACATCATCAATATCGATATCATCTTCTACATCAACATCAATGTTTTCTTCTTCATCAACGTCAACATCAACATCATCTTCTACTGCTTCTAATTTAATATCATCTTCTTCATAAGTTGATCCACCTCTCATCATTTCATCTACCTCATCACCCCTCATAGCTTCATCAACATCATCTTCTTCGTAAGTATTACGCATACCTTCTTCAACATCATCCTTTTTCATTTCTTCAGAAACGTCTTTAGGTTCGTCTTTTTTTAATTTAGATAATTTATCTTCATTATCTTTAATATCTTTTTCTAGCCTTTTAATATGATCTCTATCATCACGAATAGCACCTTCCATACGTTTTTGCTCTTCTTTATTTCCTTTTTTAGAATCTTCAGCTTCTGCTAAAAATGAGGCCTTAATGATTTCTTTTAATTCTGATTTTTTCATTATAAAAATTTATTTTAGTTGGGTTTTAGTTATAAATATGTTAAAATATTTCCTCATGTGTTTTTTTTTGCTATCTTGCGGAACTATTAACGATTATAAAAATCTAACATTTCATTTAATTCCTTATCTTTATCAGAACTACACGCATTCCATAATTCTTTCCATGATAATTTACCTTCTTTTTCTATTTTATCAGCTAATGCTTCTGCATCTGCTGTTGCTTCTTCACCATATTCTTTTGCATCTATTCCTTTTTTTACTGCACTATAAGTAGATGCTGATGCTTTTATTAATTTAGTTGCTAGAGCTGATCCTTTACTTACTCCCGCTATTTTACCTATTACAGGAACTATAAATGCTTTTAAACCAGCACCTGCTGCTACTCCTAATATAGGTGCAGAAACTATAGCTAAACCAATAACATAAATAATTTTTGCAACAAAGGCAATTACTAATAGAGCATATATAACACTAACTATCTTTTTAGCTAAGGGATATAAACATTCTCTTTGTTCAGCTGTAGGTCTTACTGTTCTATTTTGAACAGCTGCTAATAACCAAGATATTCCTTTATAAGAAAAAGTTTTAGCAACCCAATCAATAAGTGATTTTAAATCTCTCCCTTTTTTTTCAATATAATCTTTTATTATCTCAGCAGTTAATTTTACTCCAGATGCAATTGGTTTAGGTAAATATTTATTTCCTACTTTAACTAACATTGATTTAATTTTAGACCATATTTTTTTGATAAAATCTCCTATATTTTTTATAACTGTAGAACCAGTTAAAAAATCTTTAAAGTTACCTATCCAACTTAAAGCACTTCCAATTGCAGATTCATTTATACCTACATGCTTTTTAAAATTACTATAAAACTCAAGGTTAAGATTTATCTCTTCTTTTAAATTTTTATTAGATTTAACTTCAGATAAAGTTGCTCCTTGATGGGATTCCATTACAACTTGTATAACTTGTTTTTTTTCTTCTTTAGTTAACATAATTTATTTTTTTTTATATTCTGCTTTTTTTGTATTTTTTACAAATTGTTTACCTTTTTTATCTCCTCTAACTTTTTTAGCAACCGTAGCTTTACGTTCTGCCTTTGTTAGTGATTGAGCTTTTTTACGTGGTAAACATCTAGTTGTAGCTTTACCTTTTTTCATTGTACCACAATCACCTGATATATTACCTGATGTATTAATACGAACCCAATCTTCTTTTTTAAACCAATCACGTAGTGATTCGTCTATAACTTTTTTTAATCTTTTGTAACCTGACCCATAAGGTGCAGATTTATTATTATGTTTTGGGGCTACATTTTCTTTCATTATTTTTCTAATTCAGGGTGAAATTTCATGTAAACTTCTTTAGCATCTTCTTTAATATCAACACCATCTACTTCAACTTCTACTGGATATACTTCAGCATCTGGGCCGTACCAATAATTCATTTTATATCCACCTTCTTTAGTTAATTCAACAATTAACCCTCTTTGATAGTCTTGATCTTCAGCTTGTAGAATAACTTTTTTACCTCTGGGTAATATTAATGTTGCTTCTGCTATTTTATTGCTATTTTCTTCTTCAGCCTCATTTAACGGCTCTTTATTTTCAATTAATAATTCACCTAAAACTTCAATTTTACCCATAACTTCTTGAAATGCTATTGGGTCAATATTCATACCATCTTTAGTAGATTTATATAGTTCTTCTAAAAATCCTTTATACTCTTCAGTAAATTTGTCTTTATCGAAATTACCATCTGATGCTTCTTTGTAATAAGGTGCTTTAACTTTAAAATGGTGATATGTTAACATCGAATTACCACCTTTTTCTTTAGCATTGTCTGCTATTTTATCTGCACCTTCACCTCTACCTTCAGCAAATTCTTCCATTTCCTCTACAGGAATATCTTCAGTTAATTTACCTTCAGCTAAATATTTTCTTAAATCGAAATCTTTCACTTTATTTTAATTTTTCTTTTATCTCCAAAATGAACCTACTTCATCCATCCAACCTTCAAAATCTTTATCAGAATTTACAAATTCTACTCCCATTGGCTCTCCCATAGTATAATCATCAATCATACGAGATGTATCAATTTCAAATCCTAAATATTCTGACATTTTGTCTTCATTAGTATCTAAAAATCTGTCCCCATTTTCGTATGTAAAGTCTTTTTTATCTTGTTCAACGTTTGTAGAATCAGTAAACTGTCCAGAGTTAATAGCATCTTTAAATTCATTTTCTAATTCTTTTACATCAACATTCATGTATTTAGTAAAGTTAAAGAAATCAAGTAATTCTTGCCCTCTTAACATACCTTTAACTTCTTTTCCATCTTCTGGATTGCTTGAAACACTTGAAAAGTAATCTATAAAATCAGCAAATCCTGTATATCGCATTACCTTTCCTATTTTTATATCTTCAAATCTATTTAATGGAGGGGATAAACGAGAAATAATAACTCCGTCTTTTGAAACACTTAGAATATCAGCACCATCTCTACCCTTTACCTCATACCCTGCATCTTTTAGGGATTGTATTTCTATAGGCCAAGATTCAAAATCTTCTTTTAAAAGCTTGTTTTCAGCTAAATATTTTCTTAAATCGAAATCTTTCACTTTTCTATTTTTTCTTTTTTTTACCACTCATTTGACCTTTACACACTTTAACTGCACGACCTGATAGATAAGCTGATGATTTTTCTCCTGCTGCTATCCTACGTTTTCTATATGCTTTTCCTTTAGCGCAAAGCTCTTCATTTAATGTTTTTCCTAATTTAATAGTTTCTTTAATGTCTTTTATTGCTTCCTTTAAACTACCTAATTGTTCAATTGCTCTAGTAAGATCTCGTTTTGCTTCATCTTCACTAACACCTCTATATTTGGCTATACTTTTAATAGCACGAGTAGCAATTCTTTTTTCTTCGGTTGAAGCACTTTCATTTAATAAAGCCATACTTAATTCAGATCTTGGATCCATATCTATAAAATCATCTGATACAGCAAATATTTGAACTTTACCATTTTCTAAATCTTTTACTTCAATATCTTCTATATTAAAATTATCGTTAAGCTTTTTAGCTATATCATTCATTTGTCTTACAGCTTCAGCTGAACTTAATCTTCGGATTTGACCTGTCATTGTCTCTTTACCCAATGCAATAGATGAGCCACCGGGTCCTGTATCATAATCCATATACACATATAAAAAATTAGGATTATTTTTATCTTTTTTAAATCTAGGCTTAGATACTCTTATGTATGAGTCTTCGTTTAAACCAACAGCTCTAACTTTATCGTCAACTTGTAATTTAGAAAAGAAATCTTTAGCTAATCGTTTGTATTCTTCTCTTTCTTTAACATCTAAATATCTAAATGCTTTTTGATAGTTGGATTTTAAATCACTAAAGTAATTCATAGCTCCTTTAGATTCAGTAACTACTGATTCATTCATATAATCAGATGTTTCTCTTCTACGTTTTGCGTAGTCCGTTTCAAATTCTTTTTCTGTCTCTCTATTCATATAACTTAGAAGTTCTTGCTTTTGGGTAATACTTAATTCCATCCAAGGTTTACCATATTCATCCATTGATACATCATCAAATTTATTTTCATTTATTGATTCATACATTCTTAAATCATCAATATCTTTTTGAATTAATTCCCTTCTAGAATCAATATCATTAAGTCTAGAACCATAGTCATCTGCTATTTCCCCTCCTTCAGGTTCTGCCTCTTGTTCCATGTCAATCATTAGTTGAGCTCTTTCATCTTTTAGATCTTGAAGTTCATTTTTTAGATCTATTTCAGCATCTAATTTATCCATAAAATTGGAACCATATTTTTTATCTAATGCTGCTTGTCTAGCCATTTCTTTTTCATCAGCCATTTTAGCTGCTCTTGCTTTCATTAAAACAGGGTCATTTATGTCTTCTTTAACAGCTTTAACAGTACCATCTGTAGCTAAAATATCTGATGCTTTTGTTTTACCCGTACCTTTATCATAAGATACAGATACAAAATCTTTACCATTATATTCCTTAGTAGCAGTTACTACAGCTGGATGTCCAAGATAAGTTACTTTGTCTCCAACTTTAAATCCTTCATTTATTCCTCTAATACTATTATAATAATCTTTAAAAGCATCAGGGTTTTTCAATGAGAATATTTTAAAATATTTAGGACCTAAAATTTTATAAACCATTTTTTCAAAATCCTGATAGTTAACTGAGTCTTCAACTGCTTTTTTAAATGCATCATTGCTAGTTAAATACATAGGAATTTTATTTTCCTTTAAATATTGGTTTTTAAACCATTTATGGGTATCAAAATTGCTCATTGTTAGTTTTTATTATAAATATACATTATTTTCTTGCTTCTTCCCAAGCTTTAATAGTATCGTTAAGAGCTTTAATTGCTTTAGACTTATCTACACCACCAACCCATTTTTCAACATCACCTTGTTCCGTAATAAATGAATTATTTGAAGTATCTATAGCATCCATTACCCAATCTTTATACCAAGTTATAAAAGAATCTATGTTACCATTTATAGTTTTATTATTCCATTCCTCCCATAAACCTGTTGCTTTTAATTGGGTTTCAAACTTTTTAAAACATTTAAAACATTGATCTACTGCTAAATAATAGCTAGGATCCATTCCTTTATTCATTACTTTTTTACATTTAGGACAAAATAAAGGAACTAAATGTTTATTTTTTGCACTATCTAGTTTAGTAATATTTTGTTTAATGCCATTTTTAATAGTCCATTTACGGCCTTCTTCTTCCCAAATATCGCCTTCTTCACGAAATTCTTCTTTTTTACTATAACCTATACTTTGACCGTTTTTACTATTATGTTTACCAGTCATTAAGTTTCTTAATCTAGTAACATCTTTTTTACCAAATTCTTTTTTTAAAACATTTTCACTCATATTCCTAAGTCTTTTAATTGCCTAATTGTATTACTAGCTGATGTATGTAATATTCCTATTCCCCCTTGTGATTTCCATTGGTCAATATTTGATTTTCTATCATCAATTAATATGTGATTGGGGGCAGCATAGTTTTGTTTTTTAGCTGCTTGTGCTAGTGTTAATTTTACACCGGGCATATTATTTTTTACCCATACTCTTTTTCCTAATCTAGATGTAGATGATCTTGATGGTGATGATAATAATTCAGTATCATAATCTTTAATATAATCCCAATATTGTTTAGCATCTGTCATCCAGGGCATTCCTGCCCAAAATCCTACTTTACCTTTACCATCAATTAATTCCCAAAATTTGTCTTTTCCAAATTTCTTTTCATATTCTCTAGGTGGTATCCCTTCTGAGTATTTTTCGAATGATTTGTCAAAATCTGTTAACACACCATCCATGTCTGAGTATATTTTATATTCCATAGGCCGTGAAGATACGACTCCTTCTTCAGATATCAAAATTTCTTCGGCTACTTCGTTTATAAATTTTTCTAAACCAAAATAATCTTTTGATTCATTTATAGGTTCATTATTATGTCCACATTTGTGACACATATATAAATCATCCCCACCATCTACTATGTTCCAGCTCCAACCACATTCATCACATTCGATTTTATCTCCTACAACTGCTTCATTTAATGTATCTGTCCAATTTCTAAAAGTCATGTTACCATCTGTGTATGCTTCTTTTTCAATTTTACTTAAATTATCATCTTCAGTAGTATTAGTAGTATTAATGTTATCTAATCTATCTTCTAATTGTTGTGTATGGTGTACCATTTCATGAGCGTATGAACGCACTATATCCTTAGGGTGTCTACCCTCAGTATATAATACTATAGTTTGAGTATTTGGGTTATAATACGCTGTCTTACCAAAAAAGTCACTTGCATTTTCTGTATCACCATCTACAAATTCTAATTTAGGTAAGGGCTCTATATTTCTTCCCTGCTTTAACATATAATTTGTTAAATCATTTATCATAGATTGAATGTCTATATTTTTAGAATATGTAGCATTTTCATTTAAATTTTCTTCTACTGATGGTCTTAATATTGAAAATATTTCTGACTTTTCTTTTACTTCTGTGGGTAAAAACTTAACAAATTCTTCTTCAGACTTATTTAAAGCTTTTCTAGCATTAGTACCACTTATATTAGCATCAGGTGTAGGTATTACTTTAACTTCAATATTTGGGTATTTTTTTTCTAAATTTGAAGTTCTTAACGCTACATCTTTCATATCATCATCTCTACCATCTCTATAACCAATAACAAAATAAACTGTATCTTGAGGGTTATCTTTAGCTAAACGTAAAACATCACCAATAGGTGATTTTGCGGGTTTAATAGTAACTTTATTAGGAAGATATTGTTTATATATATCCCAAACTAATATAGATTCAGTCTGGTCTACTCCATCACGTTCTTTACTACCAACATATATAATAAATTCATTAATTTCAGGAAAATTATTAAGTGCATTTTTTACTACCTCAAAATGACCTCTAGTTGGTGGTTTAAAACCACCCCCGTATGCTGCTATTATTTTACCCATTTAAAAATTGTTTTAATCTCATTTGTGCTTCTTCTTTAGACATAGTATATTCAATTACATCATATAAAAATTCATCACTTAACATATCTTGAATTTCAGCATTTAATTCTGCTTTTTGATCATCTGATTTCTTCTGTTGAGATGGTGTTTTTGGCTTAGTATCTTCTGGTTTAAATGGATCAAGGTATTTTTTTATAATTTTTTCTATATCTTGAATTTTTTGGCCTTCTAAAGTATTAGCAACTGCTACAAAATTATTACCAAATAAATCAGCATATTTAGGTAAATTATCAGTTACACTTTTCCAAGTACGTAATACAATTGCTGGTGCTAAACTTCTATCTTCACCTCCTGATTTATTAAATCTATCTTGGTTTTGACTTAATGAACGTTCTAAATCAGTATAGACATAAAGCATAAATGCATCATATCCTGCTTCTTCTAATTCATCTTTTAACTTAGCAGTATTTCTTAATGAAGCTGCTGTACCATCTAATATAAATGATTCTTTACCTTCAATAGTAGCAGCTATATCACCTTTAAACTCTTTATTTGCAGCAGCCATGGATTTAGCTTGTTGGCTTCTTTCTTCTGGTGTTGCATTTTTAAGATCTAAAGTAACATTAGCTTGCTTTAACATATTAATAAAAATACTATCAATATTTAATACTTTTAAACCGCCTAAATCTAAACCTTTTAATATGTACCCTTTACCAGCTCCTGGCGCTCCTGCTAATATTATAGCCTTAGGTGCATCTGCTGCTTCCCTTAATAATATACCCTCTGCTATATATTTTTTATAGTTGAAATTATCCATAATATAATTTTATTATAAATATTACAATTTTCTTTTAGCTGTAGTCTTAAATTCTGTGAATATTGGTTTATGATTTGGGTTTTCTAAATCAAATAACCTTTTTACAGTAAGAAATATATCTATATTTTCTTCTTGTGTACGTTTTGACTCATACATTTCCCATCCTTTACCCTGTATTGTATTTTCTTTAGGACCTCTTTTAGATGATTTTAACCATAAAACTCCATAACGGTCTGGCTTTTTACCATAGCATTCTTCATAACATTTACCATAGACTGCTGTTTGTAAATCATAGGTTGTTTGTAAATGGTTAGAGGTTTTAAAATCAATAACCCATAATTCATCATCAATTTCGCATATCATATCACAAGTACCTGCTACTTTTAATTTATCCGAAAATATGTGTACTTCTGTTTCAATTAAAGTTGGGTTATAAGTTTCCCAAAAATCAACAAATTTTAAAAACATTTGCCATACTTTAGGATCATACATTGGATTACCATTTGACGATAAAAAGTTTAATTCTTTACCATTTAAGTAGTCTTCACACATTTCATGTACTTGTGTTCCCTCTTCACTTGCTTTTTTAACAATCCAATCAGCTGAGTATCCTACTTTTTTTAGCCAATCTTGAAAAAATTTACCTTTAGGATAACAACTTAATACATAAGTTATAGATGGGTAATATTCTCCATTTCTTCTATAATACCTAGAATCAGGTAAAGTTATCTGCTTTGCATCGTCACTAATTTCTAAAATCCTATTATAAGATTTTTTAATGTTCTTTTTACTCATGCCAGTTGTAATTTTTTTTCCATTAAATCATATTGTGTTAATGGAGTAGTAGTTTGAATTAATTTGGTGAAATCGTTAAATCCCATATCACTAGGGTCTTTCCCTTGAAGTTCTACCATATAAACTTCTTTTCCTTCATTTATAAACTCTTCTGCATATTTTAATGCTTTTTTTAAAGCGTCTGAGTCTAATGCTATATAAATCTTTTTAACCGTAGATGTTACTATTTTTTTCATTAAAGAACCTTGAACATTGCTTCCCAATAGAGGAATAGCATTTCTTTTAATTGCTATAGCATCAAATGGTCCTTCACATAATACTAAGGGTAAATTCCAATTAATGAATAATTCAAATGGAATTATATTTCTTGATGCTTCCGGGTTTTTGTATTTTTTATATGGTTCTTTTTCAAATGATCTTCCTGTAAAATAATTTAATTTTCCATTTTCATCATAAGATGGAATAATAATCATATTACTATAATTACCATATTCACAATATCCTAAATTATATTTTTCAACATCCCCTATTGTTATTCCTCTATTTTTTAAGTAATTCCATGCTTTTTTTCCTATTAAATCCTTTGAATTAAAATTAATAGGTTTAAAATTATCTGGTAATTTTAGGTTTATTTGTTTTTCTTGGGTATTATATTCTTTTTCTTCTTCTACTAATTTATATAATTCTGTAAATTTATCTGCAGATGCTTTTAATTGTTTAAATAATGTAGATATTCTTGTTCCTTTTTTACCACATACCCAACAGTGCCATGGATTATATCCTTTTTTATTTTCGGAAAAATTAACTTCTAATTTAGGTTTAGTATGATTACAAAAAGGACAACTATAAGCTTGATTGCCCCTTGCTGTCCGCTTTCCAGTACCTAGTACCGAATTTACTAAGTTAACTAGTAGTTCATTTATCATAACCCGTAATATACGAAAGATAATTTGCTAATCAAAGTCTTTTGTGAAGAACTTTCCAAGAATATTATCATTCCAAAATTCGTCGGGTTTTTCTAATGCTTGGTATACAAATAAGTATTTAGATTCATAGTAAGTTAATAATTTTTTTGTTGGGCAAGCTTTTAAAATTTGTCTTTCCCAATTTTCTTCAGGATCAGTACTTACTAATTCTTTCATTTCTTTGTTAGAACCAAAATACACTTTCCAATCTGATTCTTTTATTGCTAATTTGTATGATGGTCTTCTACCTACAACACCTTCAAATGCCCTTAAATCCTTTTTACCCAGTTTTACTTTACGGGTAAAATATAATATTTTTTTCCCTATGTATTTTTTTCCAGTTGGTAAATGAGTTATAACATACACAAACCCATAAGTATTATCAGGAAAGTCATCTATTTGAGTAACTTCTTCATTATTATATATCCAATTTATCATGTATCATAATTAATTATAAACGTAGTATCCGTATGTAAAGAAATAGGTATAGGCTGTGCTAACTTACCCACAGCAACCAATTGATACGACTCGTTATAAAGACCAACAGTAGTTACATAAGGGCTAAAATAAGATCCAGTTGCAAAGTCATAATAATTTTCATCTTGGTTTAAATTACTAGAATAGTTAGATATATCTTTTAATTGTAATATAAAAACCATGGATCCTGTAGCATTAGGTATAATTTGAACACCTGCTTCATTTAACTGGCTTAAATCTAATTTTATGTTATCTCCTACTAAATAACTTCTCCCAGTTGTAGCCGTAGTAATATCAGTAATTTCTCCAGATGCATTTATAGTTACTTCTGCTGTTGCTTTTGACCCTATTCCAGTTCCTGTAAGATAACTTATTATATAAATACCTTCATCACCATTATCTCCATAAGTACTCCCAATTGCAGATGAGGATAGCTCATTTTTTACTTTAGATAATTGTCCTGATGGTTTTAATGCCGATGGGTTAGTTGTATACGAGTATTCATTATCTCTAACAGTACATTTATATTGGTTTTCCCTAATTGTTATTGATGATGAAAACGATATTGATGCTGAGTCAAGATTCCTATTACCTGTGTTAGAGGGTGTTGTTGAGTTTGTAGCTCCTACAGACTTTGTAAACTTTTCTAGATATCCTTCATCACCTCCCGTAAATATAGCCATTCCTTGAGAATAGAATATTTGTCCTACACTACCTGTAAATACAGTATTACCCGATGAATCTGATTGTGTAGCTATTAAATTTCCTTCTCCATCATCATGTACAAAGCTTCGTGTATAGTTAACAGATGAAGTATATATAAATTCAAAAGTACTACATGGTATTTTTTCACCATATAATTTTGAGGGTATTGAAATTACAGAAGGACCGTTTTGTGAGTTAAGTGACGATGAATATTTAGCAAAATCTCTATTTTGTTGTATAGATGATTGTAAAAAGTTATCAAATCTAGGGCCTGTTATTATTCCTGTATAAGAATCATATTCTGATGTAACTCCAGGAATTAAACTAGCTGTAGATACATTATCACCTATTGAAGAAGTTAAATAGTTGCTATAATATAGTTGTTTAATATTAGAAAATACTAAAGTACTATCTACTATTGATGTAAATCCTCCAGGGAATGATCCAGAAACATAAGGACCTTGACGTGTTGGGTAATATTCTATTCCAACATTAGAAGCTGTTATTTCACTCCCATTAAAACGAAAGTTTTTATTAGCGTAAAATGGTGTTATTACTACCTGGTTTGTATTAAATTGTTTGAATGCAGCCATTCATCTTAAAAATCAAGTTTAACTCTTACAAGTAGTTCCTTTGTAAAATCTTTTTCTAACGGTCTAGATAGTTTAGCAGTTGCTAATAATTCTTGAGATTGGTTGTAAAGACCTACGGTTGTAATGTAAGTAGTTGGGTTTTCTATAAATGAATCAAATAAAATTGCTCCAGTTGATGAAGATATAAATGATGGGTTTGCTGAGTAGTTGTATTCACTGTTTTTAGCTCTACAGAAAATAAAATCACTTGTTAAGCCTTCTTTACTATTTAGTGTAAATCCTGTAGGTGCTGTAGGAGTTAATCCTCCTCTTTGCAGCGCGTCAATTAATAAGTTAGGATTACCACCAAAAATATTATAGGCATCATAAGATCTACTTGTTGATAAATCTATTCCCCCTTCAGCTATTTGTCCGTCTAATGCTTCACCATTTAAAATTAATAAATTAACATCTGGTAATAACCAACCATATGAACCTGAAGAAGGTGTCCAACCATCTGCTTGGCCCCCATACCCTTGTGCTACAACTCCTGCTGATCCTGATATTATATTAAAATATCTACCAGCGTCCGAAAATTGAGCTACGTTATTTATTATACTATCATCGGTTAAAATTAATTTATCATTAGCTGCTGCTGTTGATCCAGACAAACACAATGTCCAAGTTCCTGGTAGTATTTGTTGTTTGTACCTTGCTCTTTCTAAATTTATAACATAAAAGTATGAAGATGAATAGTTACCAAATATAAAATTTGCATTTTCATCTCCTAATACTAAATTTCTATACTGACCATAGTTGGTTCTTGTAGGTGAAGTTCCTATTACTAAAGGGTTTAAAAATTTACTTCCACTACCTTCAGCATCACAATAAACTGTATCAAATTGAATTTCTGCAGTTGGATCGGTTGATGATGTTTGATATATACTAATATAGTAAGGAGCTGCTGCACTTGCTACTTGAGCTGAGCTTGTTACATATGCTCTTAGAGTTGGAGCATTATTACTCCACATAGGAGAAGTAACTGAATCTGTACTTATGACTAATTCGTCACTTGTTAAGGGTATATATGCTCCTCTATTATTATCTGGTGTTGCTGCCATTTTAAATGTTTTAGTTACCTTATGATGTTGTTGTTCTTGTTATTTGTATTGGAACTTGTACCCTAGCTCCACTATCTAATCCTATTACAGTTAGTGTAGCATAAATTATTGAATTAACTCCAAATAATATATTATCTCCAGTTCCAATAAGGGTTAATGATGACCCTATTACTGTTTGTGAAACTGCTGTGCCATTTGTAATTACAGCATTTGAATTTTGTAAATCTAAAGCTGTTGCTGCTTCTGACTTTGCACCCGCAGATACAAATCCTGTTCTTGATTTTACTACTCTAACATCTGAAATTGTAAATGAATATCCTGATTGTTCTGATGCTCCAGCCGCTGTATTACCTAAATAATTTAATGTATTAGGTATTATGGTTTCAGTACCTAATTGAGGAAGTTTCATTGTCTGAACACCTGCTATAATAGGCATTACTTGAGTTCCTCTAGGTAAAGTAACTAATTTATATTTCATCATTTGATTTTCATCTGGAAATGCTTCCATTAAAGGCATGTTTTGGATAGCTTCACCGTAAAAAGCTGATCCTGATGGATGATTTGGATTATATAGTGTATAATCTACTTCGTCATCAGATAATGCAAATTGAGTTATATTGAAGGAACCATCACCTTTTGCTAATAATTCTCTTCCCTTATTAGTTAAAATTGCGTCTACGGTTACTATCTGATTATTTAAATATCCCATGTTATCGTATTTTATTTATAAATATATAATTTTTTTGTTTTTATTCCAAGCTTAAATTTAAGATGTTTGATTATCTGCAGAATCTACAGCATCTGTAGTATCTCCAGGAAATGCATTTTTCTGTCTTAATTGATTAATAATATTTAAAGCATTGCTAGTTTGTATTTCACTTAAATCTTTTGGAATTAAGAACCCACCACCAGTTTGAGTTAAATATCCTTGTGAGCCTATAGTAGTAGGTGTGTTTTTAGTCATTACTTTTGTTTCATTTTCAACTCTTTTTTTAAGAGTAAATTTAGTTATTTCACCTGCTGGTAAACCCTCTAAAACTGTTGAGGGATTACGATAAGTTTTTATAAATGTAGGCATATCTAAAGCTATTTCTCCTGTTTTTTGCTTTTGATATGGTTGTTCACCTGAACTAGGTCCACATCCTGGGTTTATCGCTGCATATACTGCAAAATTATTTGCTAAACCACCAGTATTTAACATAGCTGAAGTTAAAGTGATTATTATACTATTTAATTGTTGAGAATTTGGTAAAAAATTACTATTTATAACAACTGCGGATATTGTTATAGTATCACCAACGGCATAACCACCATTCCCAAGACTACTAAATTGAATACCTTGTGAATAAATACCATAGGTACTTTGACCAGTTCCAGATCTAGTATTAGTAGGGAAGAAGACTGGTGTAATTGTAATTGTTCCACCTGTACCTGCCCCATTTGTAGAAAAACCTCCAGCTGAAGTTAAAGTTACGGGTGAAGGTCCAGGATTCCATTGACCAATTGTATATGATGAAGGAAATTGGTTTATTGGAGTAGAAACTATATCATTATCAGTTGGACCAGAACCTACTACAAATGTGCCGGCAACAGGGGCAAAAGTAGAAGATGTATAAAAGAAATTTTGTACTTCTTCAACTAAAAAATCTTCAATAAAATCAATAGATGATGATAAATTGCTAGTAGTAGCAGATAAAATTTCTTTTGTTCCTTCAACTCTTAATATGTCACCTCTTTCAATTAAAAAGGGCTTTGCATTATCTTCATAAGTAGGGCAATCAGATGATGATGGTGCCCATTGGTAATAATTCTGTGGGTCTGAGGCATCTATACCACTATTTATCCATGTAAATGATTGAGAAACATTATTAAAAGGGCATTCTAAGGCAGGTCTAACTGATTGAGAAGCTACCATTTGATTGTAAGTATGCATAACTGCTAATTGAGGGCCTGCTATTGCTAATTTATTTTCATCAGGCATACCTCTAAAACCTGATGCAGGATTATCATCTGAAAATGGAACGTAAAAACTAGATATCATACCTGCAAGTGTAGCTCCACTTCCAGGTGTAGCTGCTCTTTCATGTGTTCCACTTCCGCTAAGTAAAAATCCAAATTGCTGACCATCACCTGTAACCTGGCTAGCTGTTACCATTTGAATTGCATCACTATCTTGAGCTATTCCTATAGTATTTGAATTAATTCTTGTATTTCTATTTCTAGATTCTAAAATATTTTCTTGAGTAAGTGTAAACGTTAAGTTTCCAACCATAGAATTGTAAAATGCAGATGCATTAATTACAGATGCCGGTACTGTTATAGTGTCTCCTGCTTTATACCTATTAGCTTGAACATTAATAGGTACAAGTCCCGTACTATCCCATGCACTTCCATAAAAAGTAACCCCTGTAATTTCCCTATTATTATTTACTCTTGATATTTGTATGTATCCAAAAGTTCCACCCCCACTATTAGATGAGTCAGGATCGGCATTGTTATTTAAAGGAATTAATGCATTTGGGTTATTATTAAAATCATTTACAGTAACATTAATTGTAGATACAATACCAGATCCACTTGATGAAATATTAGCACTATTAACTGATCCTGTTATGATCCCTACATAACCAAATGCAGGTAAACCCTCCATTGCGCTAGTGAAAGAACTAAAACCAAGTTTTAAAGTTTCAGTAAGTGATTGTTTACCTAAATTATAAGAGTATCTGTTAGAATTAGTTAATATAGATCTTGCGTTTGAATTTAAAGTTAAATATTGTATACTTCCTCCTTCTAAATCATAATCACCTACTTGTATTGTTTCTAAGTTAATAGTAGCAACATCTGTAGTTGTTGGGGTAAAAGAAACCCCTATCTTTCTATCTGGTTGGAATACTGATGATACCCATTTTTTATGTTCGTTAGAACCGTCAATTTCTGTAGAATTTGGTGTTATTTCCTGCCCTGCAATAGAAGTTGAAGGGATTGCTATAAGAGAATCAATAGTAAATTCTCTTGAACCATATAGATTAAATTGTTCAAATGATCTTTGAAAATGAGCTATATATTGAGGATATTTATCTATAACTGCTGATTTTCTCCCATCACCTAATTCATCACCACCCCAACTTCCAGTTTCACCATTTAAAAAAGAAGTTGCAACACTTGAAGAAACTCTTTGATATTGGAGATTATAAGGTGATGCAGGTAGTGTTTTTATCGGTCCTACAGATCCAGAGGGAGTAAAAAAGTTATAATCTAAACTTTTAATATTAGTACCTCGATATGTTGGATTTAAAGCTGCTAAAGATGAATAATTACTATCAGGCACCGTTGCTTTTGTAGATGAAGATAATGGGTTATACATAACACCAATTATACTTTGTAAATTTTCAGGATATGTAGTATCATTATATGATAATAGATAATGGTTTGTACTTTTTCTACTATCTTCTACATTATTATTTAAAGGATTATAATCTGATGTTTCAAATATAATACTTTGTGTATTCCAAATATTAAATGAACCTGATGTTAGTGGGTTATAATTGTTAATAACATTTAAATCCCACGGTATTAAGGCTTCTGTTTGTGATATATTGTTAGTTAAGGCTACAATTGTAAAATTACTAATAGTAACATCTTGAATACTTCCCAATTGAAATGCTAATGGATATCCTACATTAGTTGGAAAACCTACTGGTGATTGGAATGTAAATGTAATAGAATAATTAATTGTTTGTGATGGTGTTGCTGATGTTGTAACTACATTTCCCCCGCCATTAACATCTTGTATTGACTGGGTGTCAAACCCATTTGCACCCATATTCTTAAAATTAGCAGCACTTATAGGGATTGATGGATCTCTTGCTACATAAGTAAAAGGAGAGGGTCCTATATACTGCCCCACTGAAGAAGGGAAATTATTGTCAATAACCGTTGCGGTGTAATTAATTGTGTAAGCTATTCCATTAAATAGAAGTCCATTTAATAAATTAAAAATAAGTTGTGATCTTTCTTCAATTTCACCCTGGCTATTATAATCCCATCCATTTTCAGTTTGACTAGTAAATGATGCAGGGTTATCAACATCATTTGGACCAATTATAAATGGGACATTTAATGCTGTAGGGGAAGGAGATACTAATACAGAAGATGGTGGAATTGATTTATATGGGTTTGATTGTGTTATTAGTGTTTTTATAGCACTGCCACTATACTCACCATCATAAAATTCTTCTTGATAATCTTCAATCTCACTTACTACTCCTAAAGTAGTTATATTATTTTTTATATATGTTTGTTTTGAGGGTAAATATGAAGAAGATATATCACTATTAGGTGATTGATTGATAACAGATGCAGGTGTTGTATAATCAAAGGATTTTATTGTTAATGCCGTTAAACCAACATCAAAACTACTACCCCCAGTAGCTCCATCATTATTCGCAAAAAACCCAATTGTTTCTTCGGGTAATATACTTATAAGAGGTGATATAATCACACCCCCACTAAACCCATTATTAATTTTACCTCTATTTAATTCACCTCTTAAAGATGATGATATTATTAATTCTATAGCAGTAATGCTATCAGTTTTAGCATACATAGAAATGTGTGCTTTAACGGGTTGGTTGGATTTTAAATATCTACCATTTGGTAAACTTCCAAAATCATAGTTTTGCTCACCATATAAATTACCATATGGGTTAGTTGCAGTACCATAATCAAGAGTTGAAGCAACATCGCTTAAATTTAAATAACCATTGCCTGGTATTACTCCACCTACTATCCATTTTTGTGAAAAATATCCGGATTGTGAAATTTGAACGTTATATTCATTTACACTTCCCCCAGCACCCCCTTCAATATTAGCTATTTCTATATTACCAGTTAACTCTAAATTTTTAGTAGTTAATGGTATATTTTGAATAGCGTAGGATTGCGTAGTAACTGCATTTACTTGGGGTTCTCGGTACCTGTTACGTTCAAGCATGTTTTGTTTAATTACAACACCTGTAGATACGCTAGTACGCGCTGGTACATAATTTTTAATTGCTTTAAATAATGAATCATCAAAATATTTTATTAATCTTAAATAAGCAAATACATCACTGCCTACATACTTTCTAAAATAATCATTTGCTATTTTATCTAGTTGAGGATATGAATCTGCTGATTGAGATCTAAATCTTGGGTCTGCTATAGCACTTTGTATAGCACCATAACCTAAAGTTTGAATTATATCATCATTTATTTCATCTTGGGGTGAAAATGCTACTTCTAAGGTATTTATATTTTCTGTGTAACTTTGGCTTATAAAAGGATCTTTTTGTATGCTTACTACCTCAGATAATGCTGTCCCAAAATTTAAATTTTCTTGAACTTGAATTTTATTAGAAATTCTATTTCTTATTCCTATTGAAGGTTGATCTAAAAAGTATGTTTCTGTATTTTCTTTACTATAAGTTCTTTTTATAGAATTTGCTTCATATTGAATATAATAACTTGAAGTTAATGTATTATTAGCTGGATTGATAAAAGATGATGTTATATATTCAGGTGCAGATCCAGTTATTGATGGGTGAACTGAAGAAATTGATTCAGTGTATTGAATAAATTGTGAAGCTGTAAATACATTTTTTAATTCGTTTCCTAAAGGAGCTCTAAAATTTATTATATCAAAAGATGATTGTGAGCCTGTTATTTTATTACCTTCAATTGATTCGGGGTTCATTACAAAATCATTAAATACTGATTCTGTTATAGCATTAGAGTAATATCTAAATTCTTGAAATGATCCCGAAAATCCAAATCCAGCTTCATTAGTTATAAATCCATTACTAATTCTAGAACCATTTAATCTACCTCCTATATAAACTCCATCTAATTCGTTAACCCCATATTTATTCCAACTATTATTTATCGATTCTGATATATAACCCCCATATAAAGCTGTATTATAAAGACCGGTTCCATAAACCCCACCTGATGATGAGTCATAATTAGATATGCTGGTTGAAGCTTCAAATCCTATACTATTTCCATCCCAACCATCATATAATTTATTTTTAGCATACAGTGTATATGTAGTTACTGCTACATCACTATTATTATGATTATCTCTTTGTAATAAAACAGTCCACCAACCTTTATCAAAAAATGGTAAGTAAATAGGATCAGATTCTGCTACTCCTCCATCCGCTGCTGCCCCTGACATATAAAATTTTAATTGACCATAATCTCTATAGTCACTATTTGAAGATCCTGAGTAGGATCCTGATGTAGATCCTGTATAAAATAATGCTATACCCCAATCAAATTCATCATCATCCGTTCCATTAGATTTTTTAACGGCTAATGATTGGCTTGTAAAATTTCCGGCATATGATGATGATGGGTATCCTGTTGTTTTAAATCTAAAACCAACCCCATCTGGTACTATATATTCAGTTTCTGCTATGTAGTTTCTTTGTAGAGGCATCCATGGAATAATAGCTGATGCACTTGCTCGGTAAGAATTAGCTACAGGTGTAAAGGCATAACTATACCTTCTATACCATAAATCATAATCATCAGTTTCATCTTTATTTTTACCTCCAAACTCATTTATTCTTAATATTGTGCTAGGTATACCCCAAATATTAATTAATTGTCTTAACCCTGCTACTGTACCTTTTTTCTTAACAAGATAGGCCATGTTATGATAAAGACGTTTAAATATTTCTTTACTTACTCTATCAATGGGATAAGGAAATCCTTTTTCAAGAAGTTGTTCAACATAGTTATCAAAAGAATAACCATCTTGCCAGTAATTAACTATATTACCCCCATTAATAGCTATATAATTAGTTATTAACTCACTACCTGTGGGAGGTAAATAATCACCATTGTCGTTACCTATTAACCCTATAAAATTATCTTGATTATTATAATTATTTCCAAATCCAGTATATCCTAAAGAAGTAATTACATCATCTGCTAATGATAGAGGAACTCCTTTATCTAATTCATTAGTAGTATTTAATTTTTCAGTTATTGCTTTAGTATATAACCATAATTCATCAAAAGATTGACCAACTAAGTTACAAAATTCTACATAATTATCATTATTATTCTGTTCTGTAATAAAGGTGGGTATTGTGTAATATAACCAATTTTGATTATCATTATCATAAAATGAAGCAGATAATAAAGTTCCCCCATAATATTGGCTATTTTCTACATCACTACCTAACCATCTTAATACTTCAACAGAACCTGTTGATAGTAAAGGTTGAGGAAAAATCGACCCGGTTTTTGGATAAGCATCTGAGCCTGTGTTGTAATATTGGTAATATTCAAACCCATCAAAGTTTTTAATTTCATTTTCAACTTTTGTCCATAAAGAAGCTATAGATGAAGAAACAGCTCCAGAATTTGAACCTGTTGTAGCTGATAACAATCTAATATCATTTTCATAAGTTTGTATTCTACTAACTTTAATATAAAAGTTATTTACTCTTGATTTAGCTGATGAAAAATTTATAAATTCATTAAAGGAGGCTGTTGAATAATTAGGTGTTAATTTTATACCTTTTTGTTCTAATACATTTATTAATTGATCTTTAGATGCGGAAGAGTTAGTTTTAAGTAATTCTTCTTTACTTTTATAAGTACTAGAGTTATTAACAAAGTCTTTAATATTTAAGTTAGTATTAGGACCTTTTAACCTTATAGATTCATCTGGGATATTAATATTTTCTTCAAACTCTATTACATAAGCTTGAGTTTCCCCAGTTTTAGTATAAACATATAATTCACTTTCCAATTGATAATTTAGAGGAAGGGCATCATATAATTTAATTAAAATTGAGTTTTGAGCAGGAACACCATCAATTTCTGTAGCTGATCTACCACCAGTATTTGTAGATGGAGATTCAAACTTAGTATTTACCCCTATATGACTTTCGTTATCTCCAAATGAAATATAAAATTCATCAAAAAAATCTGCTTGTTTTAAGGTTTCTTCAAATGTTATAAATGAAGATTGCATATCACTATTTGAAATATAGTTAGATTTTAACCTTATTTCTGTTCTATCAGCTGATATTTCAGATAAATAATATGGATTACTAATAGATGAACTAAGTTCATGATTAATAAAATTATAAACTGCTGTAAGTTTTCCATTAGAAAAACCAACATTATAAACATCTTGTTCTGGGTTTAAATCTATTATATTAGTTGTAGATAAACTAGCAGTATTTCCTAATTGTACTCCACTTGGGCCAGCATTAGGATTAGAGTTATTTGTTATAGAATAATCAATAAAATTATACTCTGAATATTGAATTTGATTTTGAGCATTATACACAAAAAATTCCATATTATTAAGACCAGGTGTAAAAGATCCAGAATAATCTTGACTAGGGATAATAGTCTGTTGTGATAATTCAAACCCATCAGCAAATATTTCTGATGGATCTATTGGTATTATGGATGATGAAACTTCTATTAATGCCATTTTATATAGATTTATTCTGATTAACTTCTGCTAATGCTGAGTCTATTGTTTCTTGTGCTCCTAAAACATTCCCAATATCAACTGTAAGTTGTAAATTTTGTTCTCTTAATTCTGCTATTTCATCTAATAAAGCTTGTATTTCAACTTGATTAGCTTTATAATCTATATATTGACTGCTCTCTTCTACTATAGTAGTATGGGAATTAGGTCCTGTCATAGGGATTAAATAAAATAAAGTATTATATATACTAAAAAAATCTCCTACGGTAGCCAAGTTTGGATCAAAAAAAGATAAATCTACTTCAGTTACCCCTAATTCTGTAAATTCTGTCTTTACTGTTTCTTTAAATTTATCCTTATCAAATGCTTGTCTAATTAAAGTTACAGGTGTACCAGTTACAGGTATTGCTGTTTGGGGATCCATCATTGCTGGTGAAATAGGAAGTATTCCTTCTACTTGATTAGTATTTACTTCCCTTTCCTTAATAGTAGAGGTTTGTGATTCTAGAGATGTGTAGTTTGTTTCAGCCATTATCCATTTACTACTTTAAACATTATATCTTGATCAAATACATGAGTAGTTCCATCTACAATAGTTTTTATTAAAATTGTATAATACCTTTCAGGTTCTAACCCATTCATATAAACATCAAAGTAACTTGATGTCGAATCAGCACTAATTTTTGTATAATCATTATCAAAAGGAATTACAAATTCGTTAGTATCTGTATCTTTAATAGCGTATAAAGATGAATCATTAGGTAGATAATAATTGGTTGTATATAATGATGCAGTTTGAAATACTACATCTGGGTATTTTGGTATAGCTGCTATTCTAAACCTTTCAACACTTTCAGAATAATATGTTCCATTATTATTATAAACAGACATAAATGCTTCAGGTGTACCTAAAATTGAATTATTAGAAGATCCAGTATTATAATACCAATCTGACCACTTTAAATCTAATAATGGTGGGTATATTGTGTTGGTATCAATTGAAAAATATCTAAATGTTGCTGTTGTGGCTTGATTATTAACAAATTCTTTTGAGCTAGATTGTTTAACTAAAAATCCATTATTTGGAAAACCTACGGTATTATCTACTAAAGAATTAGTATACCAAGTTTTTATAGTATCTGTTACATCAACGCTTAAATCAACACCAATACCATATGAAAATGATTGTGATTGTATTACAGGTAATTCTAAATTTGATCCTGTATACCAATTACCTCCACCATCTACAGATGATGAAAAAGATGCTGTTGCATAAGGTTGAAAAGGTCCAGTTGTTTGCCATTTTTGGGCTCCAACATCTGATCCAGAATATGTTCTCCATTCCCAACTTGCACCATCTGTTGTTTGGGGTGCATTAAATAATTTTCCACTTCCCATTCCCCAGCTTCCTGATATTGGGTATATTTTTAATTCTTGATCTATATTTAAACCATTAACTACGGCTGCAGAATTTCTTAAATCAACCCCAAATTTTCTATTAGTCCAATTTGATCCTGATATTGTTGGAGAAGATAACGTTAATGTAATATCATCTGACATCGGATAACCTGCAAATGATTCAGATTTAAACACTAATTTATCTCCAGGTCTATATCCTATTCCGTAAGGTTTTATACCTTCTAAAACTGATATAGTAGTTACTAAATCATCAGCTCCAATTTTAAAATAAAATGTATCGTCAGGATATGCTTGGTTAAATGTAAATACCCCAGCTCCCACTGTTGAATCAATAGCTGCAGGTGTTAAATAAATGTCTTTATTATCAAAATATGAAAAATAATCTTGACTTACATATGAGGCAGAACCATTATTTACTATAGGTGCAGATATTACTTTATTGTCTTTAACTACTAAATTTATAGAAGCGCTTAAAGAAGATGTTGTAACTGTATTTTGCACATCATCATTTGATATAATAAAGGGACCATAAGTACCATCATTTGCTGTAAATGTAGGGGTAATTAATAAAGTATCTGCTATATCTCTATTAGGTATAAAATAAGCTCCATGTGCCTGTACATTAAAATGTTGTCCCCTCCCATTTCCTGTTGATGAGGATGGGATTAAATCCCAGGGTCCAAAACTATTATTAAGTCCTTGCCCATCTGATGATGTTGGATAGGTAGGACCTGCTACCATTGTTTGATCGAATAAAAAATCACCTCCATCTGGGTATGCAGCTAATACAGAATATGTTTCTCCAAGGACACCTGATCCAGATATATAAGTCGTTATAAAATTATCTATTTCAGGTTGAGAAAATTCTAATAGATATCTACTAACCTGTGGTTTTGTTTCTTTAATATAAGTAGAAGCTTCTAAAATTTCATCTAAGCCAGTATTCATACTTTGTGAAATAGTATACAATGATGTATCTTTTGTGGGGAAAATTTTATATATTGCCATAATTTATTTTTATAGTGGTACTACTCTTCCTTTAATATCTTGTGTTGGGTTCTTAACTTCAAAAACCATAGGATCAATTGATGGATAAATTACCCCACTAACTTGAGCAGCAACTAAATCATATGAAAATTTACTATATCCTAAACTTTCTCCTGCTAAATTATTAATAGTTACATTTTTTACAGTTTGTACTCCTTCTACTTTGTCTAAAAGAATATTTATATCTTTTAAAATAATAGGCTCATTTATTTGCCATTTATCTATATTAAAAAAACTTTGTAAAGATTGTACACATTTAGTTATTACTTCACTATTGTTAAAATTAGGTAATACAACTACATCAAACAATACTTCTATATTAATTATGTAAGCATCTTTAATATTAATAGAATCATTTATCATTCTATATTCTGATAGATAGGTTTGTAAATTTCTTTTTAATAATAATGATGCATTTCTTAAATTTTTATTAATGTTGTAAGATAAAACATATAAATCTAATACTGTTGGTAATTCACCTGCTTGATAATCCCCTATTTTTTGTGGTTGGGCATGTGCCTTAGATATAACTCCTAAATTAGAAGGCATTGATAATGCCCTAACTAAATAATCTTGAGTAGTTACTGTTCTTAATTGATTTTGAAAATTACCTAATGAATTTTGTCTAATTTCTTCTATAGTATCTCCATCCATCCCACCATCTGCTGCTAAGGGATTATTACTTGATATTGAATTAAATATTGTATTTGCTAAAGCTGTATTTGATAAGTCTGGATTGATAAATACTACATTAGTATCATCAACTACTGTTAAACTACCTGCTTCTACATTAGCTGATGCTCCCCCTCCTGTTAAATATCTTACTGTTAAAGTTGTATTATAAGGAGCTATACCATAAGTATTAGTAAATACAAAATTTACAGGTGAAAATGCAGTTGTTAATTTAGTTTTTTCAAAAGGTAAACCTAAACCTACATTATCAGGATTAGGAATTATTTGTTCTGTTGTTGATCTTGTACTACCTGCTCCAAATTGTAATTGTAAATTTCTTTCATTTAAAAATCTAGTAGCAAATCTTCTTTCTACTGATTTTAATTCTAATAAATAAGGCACTTCTGGATCTATTGACCAATTAGGATCATTAACATTTGTGTTTCTAATTGAATTAAACACGTTTTCCTGCGCTAAATTCGGGACTTCATACCAGGTATTGCCATTGCTATCTAATACGTCTAATACGCTTATAATATTACTATCATTAATAGTTCTGGTGTCAAACTTTTTAGATGAAGTAAAAACTAAATCTAAAGAATTTATTGTAGCAGATATTGCTTTTCTAGATTTTTTTAAAAGATAGTATGTAGGATTTGTTCCTGATATCTGATAGACAGACACTATTGTTGGGTCTAGCGAACTCGAAGCTGAAAAATCAACTACATCTTCAATTATAAAGGTTTGGGTGGAATCAACATTAGAAGCAACTTCTGTATTTTCGGGAATTATTAAAGAATAATCATAATCTGGAATATATTCTCCGTTTTCTAATTTAGATGGAACTTGTTGAAAAAAATCAATCATAGTAGATGCTACTGTAGTAACTTTAGGAACATAACCTAATGAATAAGCTAATGCATATAAATTAGTAGTTTGTCTAGCTTTCTGTATGAATGTTTCTTGTATTTGATTATCTAAATAAAAAGACATCACATCACCTACATAAGCTGCCATTTCCATAAATAACATCCCTGTAGATGTTTCTGTAAAATCATTATAAGTGTTGGGGAAATAAGTTTTAGAATATTGTATTAAATTATTTCTAATTGTATTAAAATCCCTATCAATGTATCTTATGTCTCTTTCTAATCTAGCCATTATTGTAGTATTATATCTATACTATCTTCAATTCCAAAATTAACAATTTGATATGTTAAATTAAAATTTATAGTGTTATCATCTGGTTGGTTATTAAATGCTATTTCTTTTACTTCTACTGATGGGAAATAAACAGATATATCATTTTGAATTGTTACTTTTAAATCATCTGTTGTTACATCTAATATATTTTCAAATAATAGACTTCGTAAATCTGCCCCAAAATTAGGCCTAAATACTCTTTCTCCCCTATTAGTTAATAAATAGTTAACTAAATTAGCTTTTATTTGATCTCTTGTAAAATATGTTGGAACAAAGACAGCATCCCCATTTAAAGGAAAGCCAAACCCAACCGCTCTACTAGGTTGAAGATCTATTGGAAATTGTCTTTGTATAATTCTTGCCATTATTTACTCATTAAACCCATTATTTGACTCATATCAACTTCTCCAGCTGGTAAAGTACCATTTGCTACATCCATCCCTGCTTGTGGTTGGAATGTTTGTGCATTACTACTATTTAAAGATGCCCCTGTGTCTCCTAAAATATTTTGGTAAGCTGCTCGTTTAGCTTCAGCTGTCATTGTAGGTTGTTGAGGAGGTACGGGTTGTGTTATGTTTTCCATTACAGAAATTGGTGATTGAGTTATAACTTTTGGAGTTTTAACAGCTTCTAATAAAATTTCTTTTAATTCTTCTTGAATAGCTTCTCTAACGGCTTCTTTTATTATTGTTTTTAGTGCTGATGTCTTCATTTTATTTATAAATATTATATTATTAAACTTTTATTATGATGTTTATGGATTATTAATATTAAGGGGTGGATCTATGTCAGTACGTGCTGAATTACCAGCATCTCCTATACTACTTACTAATGTGATAGTATAATCATAAATTCCTACTCTTTGCATTATTAAAGGATTTGATACAGTATTTTGTAACAATTCGGCATAACCTTGTGAATATACAGTTTGTCTTACTCCACTTGATGTTGGTGGTTTTTTCAATGATAAGTTTGAAGTAGTGTAATTATGAGGATTTGAACCACCTCCCCCAAAGGTTTTTAAGGTTATTGATATGTCCGGTATAGTTGTTGTAATTGTTCCTACAGCTATTGGGTTAGCAATATCTACAACAAGAGAACCACTTACCATATAACCTGATGTGTTAGATGAGGTTGTAAGAGTATTACCAGTATTAATTATACCTAAATCTCTATTATCTACTTGTAAAAGATTTTGGGTTTGATTTTGTGTATTAAACTTATTAGCTATTGATCTTAATCCAGCCACATATTCGTCTATTTTATATTTCATCTCTTCTACTAAAATTAAAACTGATGAACTAAAAGAATATCTTTGTTGATCTAATGGATCATTAAATAATATAATAGGTCCAGATAAAGGACCTACACCTGTTCCTTGCCCTCCAATATTATTAGGATAAAATATTGTTCTTGCACCCGTTCCTGTTGAAAAATATCTTTCTCCTGCAATTCTTCTTGATGGAAAATCAAATGTATTATTTGGGTTTAATTGTAGGGTTAATGTAAAACCTTTGTAAACTAAAGGATCTTGTGAATTAGGAGCTAATTGAGCTTTTAATTCATCTTCATTAAAAGTATTTATTATAGGTATAGATGAATCTCCAAGAGAAGCTATTTCAGCTTGTAAGTCAGAAGATACTTGAGTTTTTACAGTTTGTATATCGCCTGTAGATATTGATGAGTCTGGGTTTACTGGTGTAGGGCAATTATCTCCTAAATCTATTTTTGACTGTAAAAATGATAATAGAACTAATATAGATGGAATTTTTTGTACTAAACCATCTACGGCTGTTATAGTTTCTGTTATCATTCCTAATATACTAGCAACTAATGGTGGAACTGCTTTTGTAATACCTTTAGCTGCGCCAATTAATTTATCTAATAAATCTAAAGAATCAGATAATATAGTTAAAACATTTATAGGGATACCTACACCTGGTGGAAAAGAGGTTGGTATAGGTATTAATTTTATAATTTTAATAGCACCTTTTACAACAGTTATAATATTATCTAAATTAGCAGCTGTTATTTCTAATGTTTGGAGAGGTTGTTGGACCGTAATTAAACCTTGTTTTAAGGCATCAATATTATTTATTACCGCAGATATTTTATTTTTAAAATTATCTATTTCCCTTTGTGTGGTTTGTTTTTGTGTTTCTGTTAAAGGTGGAACACTACATAAATTTTCAGATGTTAAAAGATCATCGGGGTCATTGATGTCTCCTTTTGCTAAAGAAACTATATCAAAAGATAACATATTAGTGTTTAATTGAGATTTTTCAACTACTTTAATAGCATCATTAGCAAGTTTTTCTTGCATTACAGTTATAGCATCTTGAATTTTAGCTGTATTTTTAGCTACATTTACTACTTGTTTTATTATTACTGTTTCTAATCCCATTATTTAGTTTTACTTATTTGAGATTTATATTGTTGGATTTTATTTAGCATCTTATTTGCAGCATTTTGCACCTGAACTGCTGGTACAGGAATAGCTACATTAGGTACAAAAGGTACAGGAGTACCGATAGGGGTTTGTAATGCTGATGATAATGTTATAAGAGTTGTCATTAATGATTGAAAATCAGCTAAAAATAAATCTCCTAATATTACGGATTCTCTTGCATTTTTATCTCCTAATAATACTTTATCAGATTTAATAACAGTAGATGGAGTATCTATATTAACACTATTATTACTATTAAGATTTATTGTATCATCTGAACTTAATAAAATTGAATCATTGTATGAATTAAATAATAATCTTCCAGATGATAATATTATTTGAGGTTTATCAAATTTATTTGGGGATATTGGAGGGTTAAAGTATGAATTATAACTATTACTAGCTACTGTAATAGGAATAGCTTGTGTACTAGTTAAGTATAAATTTGATAAATCTAAATTAATATCTTCAATTTGTGGAACCCATGGATCTGTATCTTCATCATGTTGTCCATTTTTAATAATTGTAATAGGGTCTCCAAAAAATCCAACATCCGACCAAGGGTTTGGTATAGGAGCATCTTGAACAGTAGAACCTAATCTTATAGTATTCCCCCATCTACCTTGAAATAAATTATCCCCTTCATATGGTAATAAATTTCTTATACTTAACTTTTCTACAAAAGTATCTCCTAAATCAATTTCTGTACCACCATCTGTAACTCTTCTTACAGCACCTGCTGCTGTTTTTTCATAATCTGCTTGTTGAGATTCTGGTAAGGCATCACCATTAATTGGATCTGGTATAGCATTATGATGAACACTATTCCAAAGATTAATAGGTTGAAAATAGTAGTAAGATAAATCATTTACATTCGACTGTATATCACTATTAGGCATAGCCATTATATATACTATTTCATTTTCTAGAGGTACAACTGATTGGTTAGGGAATAAAGCTTGAGCATAGTTATCTGTTGAAAATTGAGGATCAGTATTTGGTTGATTTATTTTATCAAAAAATATACTACCAATAGAACTCCATTCTCCAAATTTTTTAAATGCTTCTGGTTGAGTTTTATCATCAAGCATAGCATATCTAACCCTTCCTGCAAATATATTAGATTGGGCTCCTGTTGGTATTTGTTGGGGAACTAGTGAATTTAACCCTGTTCTTTGCTTTTTTGCCACTTTTTATTCTTTTTTATCGTTTAGTTGAAGTTTTTCCATTTCAGCCATAAGTGCATCTTTTTCTTCTTCAGTAATACCTAAAGTACCATCTTCAGAAGTATTCTGTACTGCTCGTTGAATAATAGTAGCCATTTTGATAAGTTGTTCATCATTTTTAACTCCAATTTCCATGTATTCTTTTATTAAAGGTACTATTAAAGTAGCATCTCCAATTTCATTAACTAAAGGTTTAAGTTCTGATATTAAGGCTGTGACCTGCCCTTCTCTTCTCTTTTGGTTTTTATAAATTTCTTCTAAAATGTCAGAAAAAGTTTTCTTTCCAAATATTATTGAATCTAATTGGCTCATAATTTTTGGTTATAAATATAACTAAATTAGTCTTTTGAGGTAGGATAGTATCCATGTTCTAAATACACTAAATATTTTTCTTTAAATATTTTGTATAAAACATTAGCTATTTTAGTAATTTTAGGAGTTTTAACATCAACCATCTCTCTAATATAAATGTATAATGCTTTTTTATTAAAAACATCTATATTATCACGTTTTCTAAATAATTCTAAAATAGCATCAGCTATTTGAGCATCATTACCTTTAGGAAAGATGTTGTAAATTTTTTCAGTGCATTCTTTAACAAAATGGTCTATAAAAATAGATAATTTATCTTCATATTTGTACCCTTTTAAAGCTAATTCATCCCCTTCAAATTCTTTTTCTGTTACTTTAGATAACCCCTCATCCATTTTCTGAGATGATATAAATCCTGGGTTTAGCTGGTCTAGATTTGAATAATTTGTTAAATCATTCATTTGGATATTTTGTATTTTTTTACCGTAATTTTTAGTATTATATACTATTAACCAACGTTTTACTATAGTTCCAAAATATGAATAAGCTTTAGCTCCGTTTTCTGGATTAAAAAGGTGTATTTTAGATAAAAGAAATACCATAAGCTCATGTTGTAAATCCTCTAAATTTTCAACTTCTGTATAATAAAATTTAAATGTGTGGATAATGTTTTGGGTTAATTTATAAAAAGGCCAATGGATATGATCTTGATATAAATTACTTCTTTCTTCTTTATCTATAGAATTGTTATATTTTACAATCGCTGCTTCTGTTTCTTTTGTAAAATATACTCTTCCTTTTTTTTGCTTTTTATTTTTTTCAATTATATGGTCCATTTATATTTAAATTTTCTTAATATTAAAGTCATTAAGAACTTTTTGAATTTCTTTTATGTTTTTGAAGAAAAAACCTACTTCATCATCACCCTCAAATGAACCCTTAGCGTCTATTTTTTTTAATTTCTCATCTGTTATTTCTATTACTCTAGATATTTGGTCTAAATAAGTTAAATATCCTAATAAGATATCTTCTTGTTTTTCATTTTTACGTAGTAGATTAATAGTCGTAAACCCTAAGCCTACGACTATTATTGAAAGTATTATTATTGTAGTTATCATAGATTATCTAACATATTTTTAAGTCCTGGACTTGATATTGTACCTAGTGCTTTAGACTTAGTTGATTTATTATTATTGGATAATGTATAATTACTTTTATTGGCATCCACGTTATTCTTAAATTTTGGTAACCATTCAACTTCAAATTCAATTCTTGCAGCTAACATATCTGCTTGATGTAATATAAAAGGTAATGAAGTTCTTGGTTTAGTTTCTGGCATATAAGATTTTAAATATTTTTCATTTGCTGGGTCATATAAACCATCATGTGTTTGAATAGCTATCATTTCATTGAATGTATATTTAATGTCATTATCTTGGAGTAAAAATAATCCTCTATCTGGTACTGCTGAAAATGCAATAGCTTTATTATGCATATAATCTTCACCTAATTTATCTTTTCTCCATTTATCAGTTTGGGGTAAATATGATTCATGTTGATCATCACCCATTTTACCTAAATCATGGTTAATAGCTGAAAATACTAGTTCTTCAATTGTGAAAGTATCTTTATCCATTCCAAATTCACTCCATACTTCATACATTTTAAGAGATGCCTCTACAACACGATTTACATGATCAACATACCCACCTGGGAATGCTGAATGGTATTCTTTTTTATGTGATGCCGGCATCATCATAATTCTAGATTCATACTTTTTATAAAAATCTAATAATTTTTCTTTTCTAGGTGAACTTATATGGAGTTCAATATTAGATAAAAATATTTCCCAATTTTTTTGGATTTTTTCTGCTGGTATTTTCATAACTTTTATTTAATTTTAACCGTTTCTTAATGCTGCATGTTCTCTTTCTAGTTGTGTCTCTAAATCTCTGAGAGTATTTTCTATACTTTCGATTTTAACGACAAATTCCTCAACTGGTTGTTGTGTTTTTACCATTAATTTTAAGTTAGTTAAACCTCCTTGGATTTTACCTGTTAGTCTAACAATTGTTTCTGCATTACGTAGTGCCATAATTTATAATTTATTATTAATTTAGGTATTTTATGTACCTCATGTACCTATGTACCTTATTTCTCTTTATTCTCTTATCTTCTCTCTCTTTCCCTTTCCTGTACCTCCAATATACGATTAAGAGTTGTTTGCTCCAACCTTAGATTGAAGACTTTTTGCTTTTTTTAATATTTTTAATAAAATAGCACATTTTTCGTATTCTTCTTCTTGTTGGAAAAAATTAATTCCCAATTCTAATGCCGTGTCTAAATACTCGTCTGAGTAGTATTTTAAGGCGTCTATATGTGAGACATCATCAATATCAACATTCTGTATGAAACTCCAGGCTCTCTTATATGTAACAAACTCTCCAGCTTCTTTAATATCTAAAATATCAAATTCTTCATTTGCCTTTTTAAAAAAACTAAGTACCTTTTTATTAAAATTAATGTGATTTAGAATTAACTTTTTATACATTCCTACATAGTACATAGGAGAACTTTTTAATTCTTCATAAGTAGTACGATCCGTGGATAGATCATTTTCATCATGTGAAAATAACCCAAATATATTATCTAATGTAGCCATCTCCTATTTCTTTAAACCTTTTACTTTATAAAGAGCATACTCCCACTTTTCAGCAGAAGATTTAAACTTATGTTTATCTTGGGTTATCATTTTTTTGACTTGTTTGTCAAATTCTTTTTTTAACCCTAATCTATCAACTTCATAATAGACTTCATTTATTGTGTCTTCACTATTCATGGCAAAAAATTAAATGTTGATAATTATAAATATGCGGAAAAGGAGGGATTCGAACCCCCGGTACTGTTAAGTACGCTGGTTTTCAAGACCAGTGCATTCGACCGCTCTGCCACTTTTCCGTGTAAGTATTATTTAATATGTGTACAATTTATCAATAATCCAAATTATTCTAAAAAATAACTTTTTGCGTATTAAACGCCATATTATAATTAACGATGACTGTGGTGATAATATGTAGTAAGTGGTTTAAAACGCATAATAATGCGCATAAATGCATTTAAATGTGCAGGTAGGCAAGAAGGGATTTGAACCCTTATGTAACCAATTACTCTTTCTACAAGGTATAAGCTTGAGGAGATACATGCCTATAAGTGAACCAGAAAGGATTCGAACCTTCGACCGCCTCCTTAGAAGGGAGGTGCTCTATCCAGCTGAGCTACTGGTCCATAGTACCAAAGAACGGACTCGAACCGTTACGGACTTATAGTCCATTGGATTTTAAGTCCAACGTGTCTACCAATTCCACCACTTTGGCATTAGTTTATTTATTTAATAGAGATATTTTCTTTTGAATTTCCTCCATAGCTTTATCGATTTTTGGGACTTCGATATTAACATCTACAGAATGTGGGTTAGCAGGATGATAACTCCAATATTCATCTCTAATTTGAGATAATTGAATAAGTTCATTAATTAATTCTGCTTTAGGATCTTTTTTTGTTTTTGACATAACTTTTATTTTTAATTTATACTTAAATATATGAATTTAATTTTACAAATCCCAATCTTGTGCTGCAATTTGTAAAGAAAGAAGTGGTGATGATTCTGGATTATTTTGCATTTCTTTTAGTGCTGTAACTACTACTTCTGTAGTAAGCCCAAAGTCATTTGCTCTATCTAATATTTCAACAATTTCAATCATTTTATCACTTTTAATTGTATTAAGGAATTCTTTTTTAAATTGTGGTAGCATCTTCATCATTTTTAATTACAATTGGTTCATCAACAACTTTTTTTGCTTGTTCAATAGCATATTGGAATCCCATAGGGTATAATTCTTGTGCTCTTTTTCTACCTAGATTATTATACATTTTTAATATTCCTTTATTAGTTTTTCTTCTATCTTTAAAAGTATCAAAATCTTCACCTTCTGCTCTTTTATTACTTAAATTTAAACCCTCAAATAAAGAAACTTCTCCGGATGCTACCATTTTAGCCATTTTTTCTTCTACCTTTAAAATAGCTTCTTTAGTACGAGGATCATCTTTACGCATTGTATATCCCTCATCCCCAAAGGTAAGTAATGAATCTATGTTTTCTTGGTAATCTTTTTTAATATCTTCTCCCATAATGTTTTTGTTTTAAATATAATAATTTATTTTTAATTTCCCAACCTTAATTATAAAATAATAACTTTAATTTGATCCTCTACTTTTTCACTTCCAAATAAGGTTTCAATAAATATATTAATTGTATCCCCTACCATCTCATTATCTAAAATAAAATTTTGTGTAGGATTGTAAGTATATTTTGAGTGAGTTCCCAATATAGTATAAGCAGCTGGGTGATCCACGTCAAAATATTTTGGTATCTGATAACCTGCTATGTTAGTAGGAGGGTGTAAATCAAATAAATTATTTAAGGTAATAGTCATATTTCCTACAGATATGGGATCATTTAAAGTGTTACTATTAAACCAACCTAAGTAAGAATACATGGGTGTTTGGAATTGTATTGTATCCATAACAATCCAATAATCAGAATCAAAATTTACTTCAATTAAAGGCACCCCATTAATTACAAGCTCATCATTTAAAGGAGTTAACAATCCCTTTAATTGAAAGTAATTTAACTCATCCCATTCAACTTCATAATAGCCATTATTATTAGGATTTATAGGTTGATTTTTATAAACTACTTGATAAGCTGTTTCACAATCACCATTGCAAGGGGTTGGATAAATAATTTCTTTTGTACAAGAACTAAATAATGTTAAAAGAATTAAACTCAATATCAACCAAAAAAGGGCTACAACAGTTGCTTTTAAAGGTGGCATTTTATAATTTATTAGATTTTTCATTTTTTTGTTTTTCATAACCTTAATTTATGGGTAAATATACAAACAATATTTTGGGAAGCCAAATATCTTTACATATATTTTTAAGAAACCTCAAAAATTTCTCCTCTTATCATATAGTAATATTTAAATACGTATATATTAGGCAATTGTTAGCACAAAGTGACCGCTTGCTTTAATTAAGTAAGAATTAGCAGGTATGTCATTAGCAGGTATGAACTTAAATTCACCTAAAGGTTGGGGTATTGATGATACTTGTGTAATATTAAATGAAAATCCGTCGGATGATGAAACGAAATTGGATTGAGAAATGTCGTTTGTGAAATCTAAAAATGTGCCCGCAAAGTTTGATGAAACAGAAGCCCCATCTATTCTATCAGGAAATAAATCAAAAATAGCACCTTTATTTGCATTAGCAAATCCAGCGGCTTGTAAGTCGTTTTGAGATATTGTAAGAACATCCCCAGAAATGAAGTCACTACCAGTAGCAACAACACGAAAATCCGTTAGAACACCATTTCCAGGGGTTCCAGTTGAAGTTACAGCTAAAGTAGCTCTACTACCTTGTAAATTACCACTTACGTCAAAAATAAATGTATCAATGACCGTTGTTGTAATTGGGGGAGTTGGGTTTGATAGAGGAATAAATTGATTAGCATATAATGAACCTACAATGGGATTTATTGAAGATCGCTTGAGATTTTCATTAGTAGCTGTTGAGGAGTCAACCATAAAGTAAGCCGTATTAGCATACACAGATTGTGATGGATATGCGAAAGTCTGAAGTGCGAATGTATAGGTTTGCCCCGCGTCAAGTGCTTCACCTAAAGCACCTGCCCACATTGATGATGAATTATAATTTGCCATGCTGAAATTTTGTTATAAATATATGTTAGTTGTGGGTTCCACTTATAATTTTAGTAGAGCTCAACCCTTCATAGCGAGGTACGTAGATTATTTTTTCTATATATTCGTTTCCTATAATAGGTTTATTTTTATAGTCATCTCCTATTATCATATATTTGGGGGCGTGAGCTTTAATTAACCCTCGAAGCATATCATCGCTATGAAAAGCGTAAACTTCATCCACCCATCTTATCGCGTGTAGAAAATCCATTCTATTTTTTAGAGTATTAACTGGTCGGCCTACTCCTTTCGATTCTTTTATTCTTTCATCCGTATCTACCCCAACTACTATCTTCCAAGAAAAACTTCTAAATTCATCTGTTGCTACTTTATGAGCCTTTTGAAAGAGCTTGATGTGCCCCATATGAAGCACATCAAACGTTCCATTTATCCAAATGATTTCCTTATGACGCATACGCTAATGCTACTTCAAATAGCTCTTTATTAATTTTCATATCTTGCTTGAAGTTTTTAATTACACGAGCTTGTCTAATTTTACCACCTGCTTTATATTGAAAGTCACCTTCAATTAATTTTTCTTGAACTACATTAAATACTGACCAAAGATCTGAGCCTGTGTCTTCTTTACGTGTTGGAGTTGTTAGCTCTTTTAAATCAACTTCAATACGTTTCATTTCCTTTTTTGTAAATCGAGCATTTAATGCATCTTTAGCAAAAGCAAGTATTTGCTCTTCTCCCATTTCAATTGCTTTCATCTTATTCATCGACTCTACTGTTAGTGGTAATTTTCCAACCATTTCTTTAATCATATTTTGTAGATCTTCAAATGAATAACCCATATGACGCATTTTAACTGATTCGAATTGCT